>JAAUXT010029277.1_pt1 | contig 18365 bp, 21 predicted proteins | sample 7278171 | NCBI WGS metagenome assembly JAAUXT01 (sample SAMN14350112, study PRJNA611818) | marine sediment metagenome | isolation source: surface marine sediment (1.8m) | place: French Polynesia: Moorea | collected 2018-08 | reverse complement strand
TCAAAACCGATGTTGGTCATTGGTATCTATTGACAGGGCAAAGTTTGCACATTTTGGTGCTCCAGTTCTGAAACACAGGTCAAGTTCTGCCACCCCTGGGTTGTTTGCCAGATCACAGACTGTTGGCACTTCAGCAGGATCATCAAGAAACATCTCAAGGGACACAGGCTTAGCAGAACACAAGCGTTGGGCATACACTCTGATGCAGTGATTCGGAAGAAACCACTGTACAAATGTGCTGATGCCTTTGTCGAACTGTTGCTGTGCACTGATCCCATGAATGCACGAGCAGCTTCAGTGTCCTCTGCACCCTCCCCAAGCGAACAAAGTGAAAGTGGACAGGTGGGCAAACTGACTGTGGATCATGTCACAAGAAGCCAAAATGCCCGTGGCAGTCTGCATCCTGTTGTTGTTGTGCCTTCGTCTTGTGTCACAAGTTACTGTGGTCACACCAAACTGTTGACTTCCTGCAGAACCTGCTTGTTTGTTTGAAAACTTGCATCACAACTGGATTTTTGTCGACCACAAAAAGATCTCACGGTCATATTGAGCCCTCTGTTGGCTGTTTGACAACTCACCCTCAGCACGCCGTCATCGAGCGTAGTGAGTTTGTCCCACAGATTGTTGCACTGAGGCTGTTGTGGCAGGTTGAAACCTTCGGGTCGTGGCACCTGCAGCAGGGGGATGGAACACCCTGGAGTGGACACCAGGAACTCCTCTCGATTCGGTCTCTCCTGCAAAAAAAGACACAAACTCCCGCTCTCTCTCTCTCTCTCTCTCTCTCTCTCTCTCTCTCTCTCTCTCTCTCTCTTTGAGTGTGTTGTGTGCTGCTAAACTTTCCACGTCCACAAGCATTTCAACTCGACTTTCGTCTTTGCCTCACCGATTTTCCCTTGCGCTCGTAAAAATCCTCGATGTTGTTGTAGTCCAGCCACAGAATGCGAACCCGATTCAGTCCGTACAACACAGTTGTGTAGACGATGGCCCAGAACGCCAGCCTCAGTGGATTGCGAGTCATCCTCCGAGGTCAGAATTTTTACTCAAAGCAAACTCCTCTGCCCGTTGTTCTTCGAGCTAAACATTGTGTTTGCAACGTCGACAACAGAGATTCAGAGATGCCATTTCAAATATTAAGCTCAACAGGTCCTCAACACACATCTCATTATCATATTTCATCAGCCGTAGGCCACAACAACGAATACACAGATCGATGCGCGCGAAAATGGAAACTCATAAAATGAACAACCCAACTAGGTCTGTTTTGATTTTTTTATTGCTTGAAATGGAAGAAACTAGATCAAACTGGAGCATGCCCGGAAGAACATGTTTTGTTGATGCTGGAGTAAATACTGGACTACAATCGAGAGAATCAGACATGCTGATTTCTTCGAGCAAAACTTCTTCCACGCTGTCAGTGCTCCAGTTCCTTTCCTCAGTCACATTCTCCTCTCGAACCAATCCGCGGTTGAACGAATTCAGGACTTGAAAATGTCCATTTAGTTACTTCTCTAGCAGACTTCTGATGTCGCTGTGAGGGCCAGTAGTGACGGAAAACGCGTTGTGCATGTCAATGCTGTGGGGACCTGGGATGTAGCACGTTGAACGGTGAATCTCACAACTGACATTCTGGCTGGTGCTGAGGCTGATGCTTCTGCGTAGAAGCGGTTCGGGAGATGGCCCCCTCGGGACAGAGTTTGGTGAGTTCAGGCGCAGGCGTCGGGGCGTTGCGCGAGTCGTTTCCAACATCGCGTCGGCGCTCAAGGTTCGCGCGCGGCGCGGGTCACTCAGCTTTGAATGGGACCTCGTTCGCCAATCCAAGCCGAGCACATCTTCATTGACAACCAACCCTGAACCCTTGGTCTTTGTTCGCGATCTTCCCCTGGAACTTCCTTTCCTTTGTTGAATAACATTCGGACCGTCGCGCGGCCTACCTTGCAGCAACTTTGTCTTGTTTTTCACTTCATTGCTGAAGCCATTGTTTGGAGAAGAAGCCCTGTGTGTAGGACTCAGATATATTTCTCCTCTATAAATTGATTTGTCTTGTCTATCTGGTGTCCCATCGTTGTGATTGCACAGTTCCTGTGTGTTTTGGTTCACATCGGTGTTTGATGGAGGAGGGATCGCTTTGGCCTCATCCAGCTCAAGGGACACCCTCTGCATGGCAAGTTTCACGATGTCACTGGCCAGGCTGCATCTGCGCGCGTGGCCGGGACTCTCGCTTTTCGGCGACGTGGTGTAGCTGCCCAGGGGCGCCACCTGGCAAGGCTCGTAGTTGGGCAGCTCCACGAACTGCAGCACGGACTCCATCAGAGGGTCCGGATCTTCCTCCTCTTTCTCTACATCATGTTCATGGAAGTCCAATTCAGGCAAAAATGACCCTGGCGCATCCGGTGCATCACAGTTATGTTGCCGACCCTGAGAAGTACCACTTCCGGTCGAAGATTGAGCCGCTGGGACCTGCTCCGGGCTCAAAGTGACAAGGTCTTGATTTGTGGAAGTAGCAAGCCCAAGCCCATCCAGGTCAGGTCGTTTTGAGTCTTCATGAGCACTGTCTACACCTTGAGGGGAGTCCGGGTGGCGGTCTGCGACATAGGAGCCGAAGTTGAGAGCAGCGGCAGCCGCTGCGAGTTGCGGACTGGCGCTGATCGGAGGCGGCTCGTCCTCCGACTGCTGCGACTGCAGCGCGTCCTGCCTCTGCAGACTGCACCTCCGACCAGGGTTGAACCCTGGAGGCTTGGCTGACACTGTGTCTTGCAGCACAGTCATGGATCTGCCCCCGAGGCTCATCAGGTCTCGATCTCTCCACGTCATGCTGCTGTAGGGCCGACCGCGAACGGTCCTTTCGTGCGTTGTGGCGGCACTGGATCTGCGCAGGGATTTGGTCTTCATGTCTGTTTCAAGTTTGTTCACGGCTTTGCGCACCGCATCGGTCAGGTGGTGCTCGAACCCTGTGGGAAATTATTACAATTCTTACAACTTGCCACAAAGTTTATGAAAACTGTCGGATTCAACTGCCATGCGCCAGTTGTGCAGCTTGCCATGGCGAGTTTTTTTTTTTTTTGTGGATTGCGCTGGGGCAAAGTGCACGTTCGGCGTAAGGAGTGCAAAATTATGGCTGCGTACCTAGTCTCTGAGTTCTGATGTGAAGCGCTCGTCTTAGAAGATCCATGGCTTCTCTTTTCGTTGAGAAAGATCGGTCCTGCATCTTTAGACGACCTACAAACGCGAATCCAGCGTGGGTTTTAATGAGGCGTAACTTGAGAATGACAAGCAGAGTGAGAGTTTGTAAGTCTGTCTCATTCACTGGATTAAGCCCGCGGATTTTGAGAGAGTTGTGAGTGGACGCACCGAGGTGGTAAAGCGTAGCAGCGAACAGCGGGTGGTCGGGGCCCAGACTGTGTTCGCGGATGTGCATCGCGCGCGTGTACAGAACCTCCGCCTCCAACGCGTCGTAACTGAAACAGGATGACAAGTTTATTTGAGTTCCGGGGTCTCCGCAACCGCGATCTGGTCAGATTGTCAATTTTTTTCAAAAAGAGGAGCTCACTGACAAGCTGCCACCTGTCGTCAACAGTGTTTTGCAAAACCCGAGTTATTTGGCTTGCGATACTTTCAGGTTCAAAATTCCAGGAGCAGAGCATGGATCCAGTTAGGGTGGTTCCACTCTCATGAGAGGCGAGATTTTAACTTCGAAAATTTGAACTACACCAAGGCAAGAGTTTCAAAGTTTGGGGGTACATTTCTTTCCCTGCTGGCCAAAGGCTGCCGGGCCCCAAGCCTCGTCCACCGGACTCGGCCTTGAGCTGGCGTCAGAACTGACCTGTCGACGTTGCCGGGGTAGCTGAGGAGTCCTGCGAGGTCGTTGAGCACCTCTGCGACGTGCGGGTGCGCGCGTCCGTACCAGTTTTCGCGGACGCCGAGCGCGCCGCGCAGGTACGTCTCCGCCTCGAGGAAGCGCCGCTGCCGCATCCTGCAGAGACGCGAGTGTGGACATGGGCGTGCCAGTGACGGTGCTGTTTGACTATCTCCCTTTCAATTGAGACCAATCTTTTTGCCACGCAAATTGAAAAGACACAGGCGATGATGACAAGACAGGTATGACTTGCGAATATAGAGAGCATCACGAATCACAAGTCACTTTTTTGCACTTTGGGCAACGGTGAACGCCGACCGGTGTGCACACACACCTGAGAATCCCCATGTTGTGGTGGACGGTGGCTTTGCCCAGGTTACTGCCGCAGTCGACCATAGCAGCCTCGGCGCGCTGCAGCATACTCTCCGCCTCCGCGTAGCGCCGGCTGTACGTTTCGATGCTGCCCATTTGGTACAAGATCCTTCCTGTGGTCACGCACAGCAGAGTCTGATCAGCACAGAATGGGATCACGGAAACCAACGAAAAGCAAAAGAGCGTTGACCAGTGTGAGATGATCTGAGACGACCGGACGCGCACCTTTGGCCTCGACGTACTTGTAGAACTCGTCGGCGTCGACGCCGCTGATAAGATCCTCGACGGTGCGCAGCGCCTTCGTGTACCACTCGAACGCCTGCAACAACCACCAGCTTCTACAGTTTCGAGCGCGTTGTCTCCGAACCAGGGAAGAAGATATGTTGCTACAATTGGCTTTCTTCTCGGCACAAGAAAGTAACCACGAAAACAACGTTTGAGCAAGACACCTGGCTGCCTCGAGTCTCTGCCTCATTTCCGTGCAAGTCGCACTGTCCAAACTGCTGAACTTTTTTGTGCCCACGAGTTGGTGAACGTTTTTTTCTCACCTCAAGTTTCTTGTGTTGAAAGAGATAGAGGTTCGCAACGTTCTCTTCAATGATACATAGCAACCACTGCTGCTCGTCCTCCAACGGTCGCTTCTGCAATGAACATCGAGAAATGAAGCTCTGACGGACCCAGGGACCGGACCTGACACGAACCTGGAGTGGCCCTATCCTGACGCCCATCCCTACCGAAGGCCCTTGTTTTTGGAAACTGGCCAAGACCAAGGTCCTTACAACCTCGGTCCTGAGAAGGTGCCGATGTCAGCATTTCCATTACGGAACGTTTGTCAAAAAAAGACAACACTGCACGCGCTTCTTTGAGGTTATGAATATCGGTAAAAATAGACATGCAAAGGTTCCAGAAGCACACCATTTGGAGTTTGCTGTGCGCCTCTCGCAGCATGGCCTCGGCCTGAGCGAAGTAGCCCATCTCCCAGAGGAACTGACCCACGTGCGTCGAGAGCTCCGCCATGTCGATGCAGCGGTCGCGTGCTGAACCTGCCGTCACAAAACACACCGTGCTGAACAACAAATGTGAGATCAACCGCGCATCACTCTCCCACGTAATCGTTAGCGACTGGCTAGGAAAACAAAAGGTACGACTGCTTAAATTGCTTTTCGATCAACGGAGACCAATGTTCCTGTTCCAGAACTTTCGTGTTGGGACACAAGCAAAAATGATCAAGTTGCTGTCGACACTTCCCATGCAGAAGCCAGAGGACAGAGCACACAGACGTCACCTGGTGTGGAAGAGAAGGCGATGTCTTCTCCTGTGCTGTTTTCTGCAGAACCTGGTGTGTTGTCCATTTCATCTCTGGAACCCACTGTGTCAAGTCCATTCATCTGGATCTCAGACGTGTGCTGCTCAACAAAACACGCATTCCAACAGCATGTCGAAAAAAGACAGGGCAAAAATAGATAGGGAACAGGAATGAAAGGACATGCAACGTTCACTGCACCGAGAAAATGCTGACCTTGTCTTGCGCCCGCACCGCCGCCATGATGGCTGCAGGCGGGTCTCCCGGCTGCAGTTTGGCGACGTTGTACATCATGGCGCCGTAGGCGGCGCAGGGGTCGCGCCCCGCCGCCTTGAGGCGCGTCCAGTAGCGCGTCAGGTCGAGGCGCTTGCAGCCCATCCCGCCTCCTTCCGTCTGGAACGCCATGAACACCCTGAAAACAAAACCACGGAAACTGCTCAAAGGCGAAGTCATGTTTACAGGAGGTGAGTCTTCTGATGGAACTAGTTTCTCTTTGTTCTCAGCATTCAGGGCGCGCCAGGCATGGGATGCAGAGGATAATGAATGAAAACAACAATTCAGACACACTTTTCTGAATCAGATGCACGCTGGAGGTCACCTCTCACCTGGGTTCGGACAACACCTGACACAGCAAGTCCATGTCTCCACACATGTCTAGGTGCCAGGGCAGCTCCTCGCAGCGACGATCCGAGTGCGGCTGGGTCAGGAAGTACGCCGCCGAGTGGCGGTGGTACTCGCCGCGGTTCGGTCTGCCGGGGCCTCCCGTGCGGCCGGGGCTCTCACCCGGTCGACTCCTGTCCAGCCTCAGCGGAGGGGTACACGGCTCGGGTTGGGGGTTGTTGCCCTTGGGAAGCCCTGGAGACCACACCCAGTCCTGAGCCGGCTCATCCGGCGTCACTGCACCTGATATAAAGTGCACAAAGGTGAAACAACATATTTCTGGCCTTTTGGACACAGACAACTCTGAAGATTGACTTTAACTCTGCTTACCCAGCAGTGTGAACTCGACGGCCTCTTTGAAGTGTTGATGGAAGAAGGTGAGGAGTCCCCCTGGCCGCTCGAACAGCGCGTCCAGCGCCGCGGACCTGAACAGCGCCCAGTCCCAGGAGCCGACGCGCGCCGCGCCGCTGTAGCCGAGCTGCAGCTCGAGCACGCCCAGGATCTCGGCGGCGCTGAGCCCGTTGCGCGACACGGCGATGAGGCGCAGCGCGTCCGCCACCCATCCGCATAGACCTGGGCACAAGAGGACATTTTAGATTCAGTCGCTTCAAGGCTTCGGCCCACATTCTGGAACAGAGGAATTGTTGAGGTTTCTTTCTTTTTCACTCGGGTGAGCACAGAGCAGTTTTACTCGTCTTTTGGCCTGGGCACCAGGAGAGCGAAAATTGTGACGTGCACACCACTCGTGTTTGACAAAGTGATTTCGTTTCGTCGTGTGGTTTCTCAGGGGCCTGTCCCGAATCTGTTCGGGGTGGGCCGCCCCTTGGTGGGGTTCGACTTCAACTTCGAAGAATTTAATACCCAAAAAGCAAGAACAATTGATTGATGGGGTGAGACTTTCTTGCAGTTTCCGAGAACAACCCCCTTCTGAAGATCCGCCCTTGAGTGTTGCGTACATGTACCGTTGGTTTCAGCAGATTGTGGCCTGTGTTCCCGCCCCTCGGTGGTCCAGCCATATTCCGTGACCCAGCGTCGCACAATTCGGCTCCACAAGTCGCGAATGGAGCTGGCGTCCAGATACGAGTCCAGGTGATAATCCAGAGTGCTGTACACTCCGAACACTCGCAGCTCGTTCGCCAACACCGTCAGAAACAACGGTCTGAAGCAAAAACGTCCAACGCACTGCAGTCACTGGGGATTGGTGTGAATATATGTTCACCCTCTCGTGTGGTCTGATCAAAACCAAGTGTTCCTGGCTTTTCTCAGAAACAGGGCGATTCAGACGCTGATTAATTTGGCTGCGTAAATAGATCTAAAGATATTTGGCACTGTTGTTTTGGCTCAGTGAGACCACTTGAATACAGGATGCCTGGACAAATCGACGCATTGTACACATACCTGTCTGAAAGTTTGCATTGCACGATTCTCTGCAGCTGCGAAGCGTCGAGCGCCTTGCAGTGCATCGCGAGGTGCTCCCCGATCACCCGACTGCGCGTCTCCACGTCGCCCAGCAACGGCATGGCGACCGTTCGGTTGTCGGGACGATTGCTCAGCGCCCTGTACGTGGCGTCGCTGTTCAGTGTCGTGATGACGACTTTGCAGTGCGCGGGCAGCTTCGGCCGCAGCCAGCTCAGCGATTTCACCTGCAGGTGCAGAGCCTCGCATTCAGCAATTTTACACAACAAGTTTGCACAACCAGCACGGTCAGCGTTTTTTTCGCAAACACGACACGAAAAAGAAGCTTTCCGTTTGGCTCATTCTGGGCTCCGGTTCCAACAAACAAAAATGCAACGTTGTCGTTGATTGTATCACGACTGATGGTTCAGAGTTTTGATCTGCGTACAAAGGACCAGAACACCCGTTGAGGGCTCCTTCCGTTGAGGGCCAAATCTGTCAGCTCTGGACACGCGCATCAGGGAAACCAACCCTTGACAACTTCCATTTGGAGTCGTGGGAACATCATGCAATCGTGCGTGCACCACATCAGCACAGGAAAGTGTTCAGTTTGTAGAAAGATGCGAAGCAAAGCCTACATTTGTTTCCTTGGAGACGGAAAACCGTGCACCGTGCTCCAACGCTCTGTATCCAAATCGAGCAGTGACTCGGCGAAGCACGTTTATGCTCTTGTTACACAACAAAATGATCTGCTGTTTCCAACAGGACATGAATCCTGCCCAGAAAATAAGATTTCCTGTTCAAACAATCGGCTCCATCAGAATTGCAACGAGTGTCAACATTGGCTGACGAACACAACTTTGCCATTGAGCTATTGTCGCGTGATGCATCATCCGGACTCTGACTGCAAGTGCAGTGAATAGAAAACAAGCGACGCATGGTGGCGTTTCAGGAGTTCTTTTCCATTTTGTGCAGCATCGCATTAGTTTTGGCCATCAATATTCTCGTACTTTGCTTGTGCTCACACTCACGGACACATACGCACGCACACAAGTACGTACGTTTGCTTCCGGCGCGTGAGCACGATAATCTACTCTCTCTCTCTCTCTCTCTCTCTCTCTCTCTCACACACACACACACACACACACACACACACACACACACACACACCGACCTGCTGCGTGCTGAGACCGCACCCCTCCTTGAGCTCGTCAACACCGTCGATGATGAGAACACACGGTCCCAGCGAAATGGCCGCCTGGAAGGACTCGCTGATGTGGTAGAAATCCGTCAACTCGTCCGTGGAGCCTGGGTCCGACTCGTCACCTGCGAAGACAGGAGCAACATCGTCCTCACATGCGGTTTCTCAGAGCCAAATTCATCACATTCAACGTTCAGTTTTTCCTTTTTCACAATTCAAACTTATTTTTTTTCTGAACTGCGCACGCCGCAGGTGACATGTTTCGCAACAACATCGCAACTGCCTTTGCAGTTTTCTGAAAAATACAGGTTTGGAGAAGGGAACGTGGCTTTCAGGAGAACACAAAAGAACCACAACAAACGACCACATCTATATCTGCTTGTGTTCGAGATGCTGGACAGGGAAAGAATGTACACGAGCGCACAGTGACACACACAACCGGGTCTCTGGACAACAATGGGCACGATCTGAAACAGCACGCAGAATGAAGGGGGCTTACGCTTGTTTTGGGAACCTCAGCAGAGGCTTGAGATTACGTCAGAAAATCTCCCACGAGTCCAAGTTCACTTGACGCAAAAGACAGGCATGTGCTTCGGAAATCAACTTCCATCTGCATCAAGAGGCCTCCAGGTGTCGTGGTGACGTTTCTCGTCCCGCCTCGACACGATGCAACCCACCCATAATTTGCACTCTGAAAGTGTGTGTGTGTGTGTGTGTGTGTGTGTGTGTGTGTGTGTTGCAAGACCGAACAGCAGTGGCTGGTGAGTGTAATTGTGCAAACACCTTGACAACTTTGACACCCACGCATTACAAAACAGTGACACAAGCACGTCGAGATCAAAACGCAAGAGTTAAAGCATAAAGCATATCACTATCACAAGATCAATCTACGGTCGATTTCTGGGAAGAGTACGTCAATACTTACAAACTGTTGTTGTGAGCAGGGAAGGAGACAGATAACAAGTTTGAGCACTTTTGTTTTACTCTCTCTCTCTCTCTCTCTCTCTCTCTCTCTCTCTCTCTCTCTCCCACACACACACACACACGCACACACGTTTACCTTTCATACCATTCATTCGTGCAACAGCTAGCAAAGAAAGAGGACAAACATTTCGGTGTTCAAAATTGAGGTCTTTTCAGGTCGGCGGAAAGCGTGAATAATTGGGCTGCTCTTCTCCCTCAACAATGATACGCGATCGTTCTTTCTTTCTTTCTTTTCGTGTGACCAAATTTTTTTTCCGTGCAGAAGAGCTCGATTGGATAGACCGCCTCACAAAGAACACTTTGTCAAAAAAATGTTGTTTCGCAAGGTCTGAACGAATTCAAACAAACCATTCTTTCACATTGTTTGACACGAGAACACGCAATAGCTCTGTCGTTCCCGTTTGCAAGTTTCCATAAAGCTACAAGTTGGCCAACTTTGTAGATAAACACAAGGGCTAGATCTGTTGAAAGGTCTTTTTCTTTCTATTTTTGGTCTTCTCGACCTTGCGTTCGTGTCTTCAGAGCAAAACAGAGAAGTCTGGCAAAGCATCGCCGAAAGGCAAAATCCGCCATAATTGATTGTTTTGCTTGATTTACAATCATCCTCCTCAAACTCTTCAAGGCCTCGTCGTGTAAACACGCACTTCTGAGGGCTCGGTGCGACGACTGAGCTGTTCGCCAATGTGTCTCGGGGACACTGATTACGATGGAAGAAGCTCCGCCACTCGTTCTTGTTCCGCAATTGGCTTCAGCAATTCAGCCGCCGAATGACTTTACTTTGGGGACATGAGGCGTTGATTAGTTGCTGGACTATGGTGGCGGTGTCCACAACTCGCAGAAACTTTCTCTGACTGACTGTCACACCGAAGTGGCGGTGATGAGAACTCACAGCTGCCAGGGGGCTGGTAGTCGCCGCGCATCTCTTTGGCGCAGCGACGCAGAATGTGGCCCACGTCGACGCTGACGCAGCTCGCGCCCACGTAGTGCGCGAACACCGTCACGTCGGCGTGCTCCTCGGAGAAGCGTTGCACCCAGTTGGCGACAACGGCCGTCTTGCCGCAGCCTCGGTCGCCGACCAGGGTCAGGATGGAGTCCTGCTGCGGGGCGGGAGTCTTCCTGACGTGAAGATACACGAGAACAAAATGCAACACGTATTCAACGTGTACAGTGGGGACTTGCGTTTGGTTCAGGACCTTTTGGTTCTGGACCCTTGGTGCTGTTTGCAGGGGGCAGGGGGTGTGTTTGAATGTCACTGGAGTTTGACCTTGGACTCCCTGCATCATGATGCAGGGTTTGGTGCCAGTCAAATGTTTGGTGTTGATCTCACATGGTGTCAGACACAGCCCGTCTCAACGAAAAAGACGAGCAATCCACATGGGAAGCCGTAACTTGCACACACGCACACGCACCCGCACACACGCACGCACACATTCTACACTCGGTGGGAAGTTGATTGTGACAGGCCTCTCTGTTGGAAAGGCATGCAGCTTTTTTCAGTGGATTTCAGTGACAGGTGGATTCTGTTCGCATCTCTGGTGTGTAAGACGGAGCCATGCCTCGAGGCTCGAGTCCCAGGAGAGTAGTTAACATTTGCTATGCCATTTTTACATGCTCAATTACGCGATCATGCAGTTGCAGCAACATGAAGCAAAGTCCTGATCATTTAGAATTTGACTCACTTCAGACATAGAAAAGAATGCGGCAACAGACAAGTTGATTTTTGTTTTCATGTAAAAGCTTTCAAAAAAGGTTTTACGTCTGGTGACTTGAAATGTATCCTCTAAAGGTGTTGTCTATCAGCCGAAAGGTCACCGCTTGAGTGGAGTCGTGAATAAAACATTCGCTTCCTCGATGTGCTCAATACCCATGGGAATACTTTCCTTCTCTGAAGGTGAATCACGTTTCGCACAAAATGACAATAAAGCATTTCTTTCGTTGGATCAGTTCTTCAAACATCAATTGTGTGTTGCTGCCACGTTTGCGTGGCAGTCAGATCGCGTCAACAACACGTCTTTCCTTCAAGAACAGGCACAATACGAACGTGATATGCAACTCACTTGAGGTTGTACTTGTGCAGCGCGAACAGTTCGCGTCGCGACAGCAGCGACTCGGCCTTGCTGACTGTGGCGCCGCCTGCTGGGCGCAGCGCCTGCGACGCGAAGGCGCTCAGCTCCCCGAACACCGCCTCGATGGCGTCTGAGCGCACGAAGGCGCGACGGCGCGTCTCGGCGAACGTCTCGTGCGCCATCCACTCGGCGAAATTGTCAGCATCTGTCGAGTCGCAGTGGGTGTCAGAAAAGGCTTGTCGTTTTCACCAAACAACAGGCAAGACGCTCAACGTTTCAGGAATACAATGCTGGGACTTTGCAGAACACTGACGAAGTGTTCTTGATACAAGAAAGACAGGAGGGGTGAACACAGCTCACAGATGTCAGAGACGAGATCCTCGAGCGGCGGGTGGAGCGAGTGGATGATGCGCGTCCAGTCGCGCAGCACGAGGTGCGCCAGGTCTTCGGGCGACCGGAAGCTACGAACCGGAAGTCCCTTGTCGCGGATTCGCTGCTTCAGTCGCGCCAACTTGCGCGCGCTCGCCTCGTCCTCCGCCTGCGAGTGAAAATGCTCAGATCTGCAACCTGAAAGCTTCATGGATTCGCCAAGCAGCCTGCAGTACCCACAATTAAGGCAAGAAGCCTTGCAAGTTGTTTCTGGATGACACTCATGAATTGCAGTCTCTGCATTCTGACCTCATATATCCTGAGCTTCTCCCTGCGCTCACTCTCGGGCAGGTCGGTGAAGAGGGAATCCACGTGATCAGGCAGCCGGAAGTAAAATACGGCGTGTTCGCTGCCCTCCAGAAACGCTGCCTGAAAAGGAAGCGCGAGACGGGTTTTCGCACGAAAGAGCAACGAATTGCTGTGCACAGGCAACTTTCATTGTTCGCTCTTCACAATCCAGGAATCACCATGCAAAACGATGGGATGTTCTGAGCGTGAAATTCTCAAGCAATCTGTCCGAACACTCGCGCTCCACCAGGTCTGGTGGAACTAAGTCTCACTCCGATCGAATGGAACACAATAATGACCCCCGTCTCAAGCAGTCCACAAAACAGAAGTAATCTCCGATGTATGACCTGATGTATCTCGAGCTCTGTGACGCTGTAATGCTGAAACTCATCCTGCAGCACCCAGTCGTAGCCTCCGGTGGCCGCGACGAGCAGGTTCCGGTCGAGCCAGCCGGCGGCGGCGGGCAGCGCGGCGTAGTCGGCGGGCAGCGGCGCCGCCGAGTCGGGGCGGTGCGACCCGTACCGCTCCCCGAGCAGGCAGAGGAAGAACGGGGCGCAGCGACACACATAGTCCAGACACGACTGGATCACCAGGTTTGAGTTCACCTGTCAAAAAGAACGAGTACAGACGTGCTTCGAATTCGACAGCTTGGAATAACAAAGAGTAAGTCTGTGAGCCTGGTTGTCTGGGTCGTTTTTTGTTTGTTCCCCGCAAATGTTGTGTGATGGACTGTGGTCTTTCCAACAGTCTATCCGCCGTCAATTGAATGGGACTTGACGGGCCATTAACTAATAGACCTTCAGCCCCACCTGAGACCCTGCACGCACAGCCTTAATTGGGTAAATTTCCTGAAGTAAATGCTTGACATCATAACCACTATCGTGCATTTTGCATGAACATCGCCAAACAGCTTTGTTCGCTGTACATGCGGTACAGACGTTTTTTTTTTTCACAGAAACGAACATCTGGTTTTTTTTTCAAACATCCTGTACGCGATGAAAAACATGGTGCTTTTGACACGAGTCTCGCGACGATACGGGTCCTTGACATGCAAAAGGCTTCAGCGCCGATTTTATGTCTTGTTCCCAGAGGTTTTTCGTATGCCAGTTACATACACGCAACTGAAAGCCAGTTCCCTTGCTTGACAAAAAAGTAAGTCTGAACTCAGAGCAAAGAGGATGAAATCAAAATGGCCTGTGTGTGCATCGTCCCTCGTGGCGCTAGAAATAGCAGCTCAGCATCCACCTCAAAATTTCAGGTGCTGGTCTGGTAGTAATCGACTGCCGCGAGCAACATGGCTTACAACACTGGACAAAACAAAGTTATCGAGCAATTCCTTTCGGACACAGGAAATCCTGAAGTGCCCCACCCACCTGGTCTTCGTTGATTCCCCAGCGCAGGTCGATGGGCGCGCAGTAGGTGCCCCTCTCCCTGCACAGAGCGTCGATCGCCGGGAAGACTTTCTTCAGCAAAATGTCTCGTTCTGCCTGCAAACCAGAGCGAATTCGATGAAGTCCGTTGTCATTACTCTGGTGGTCGTGTTCAGGAAGTCTTCTACTTCCGTCAACAACGTCTTTGAGAGTTAATCAACTCCCTTGTCATTTGTTGCGTTCGTTTGAATGACGATATTCTGGCAAGGTCACCTTCAATGAGTAGTGGGCAAGAAAAAAAAACCCACACTGATTTCTGGGGAATAAACCAAGTTGGCTTCAAACAAGAACATCTGCCGTGTTGAGACACGCAGCGCCAGCCTTGCAAGCAAACAGGCGGCGCATGCAGTTCTGTTGCACGTTTTGACTTGGATGACCCCTTCGTTCCACTGTCGGTATTGCATCCGAGTCTTCCACCTTCACAAGAAACTTGCCTCTTGGTGGTGCTTTTTAGATCAAGGGGAATTGCAGAACAAATGTCACTCGTATTCTAAACACACACACACACACACACACACACACACACACACGAGCAAGCGAGCTAAAATTGCAGAAACATGAACCTTTAGACATCAACCCACACATGCCAGAACGAGACAGTTGAAAGAAGCTTAGAGAACAATTCTAATGTCGCTCATTTCTTTGCAAAAATCACAAAAAATTTCTTTCATAAACAACACCAGGTCGTCATGCCAGTATTTGCCAGCTTGCAAGCAAGTGTTCCACAAATTGAAGACAATAGCTTTTTATCGGACCGCATAAATTTGTTTTTGCGTGAAGCTGGCAAAACGAAGACAGGTGTCGTTTCTTTGGGCCACGCCTTTCCATCAATGTGTGACGACATTTGTCCAAGGACTCTTTTCTACTTGCAGAATGTGTCAAAATGCGTGGGTTGGAATTTTGCCATCGAGTTTCCAATGACGCCACACGTGTGCAATTGAGGAATCAGTATTCGTACGTCGATTACTAACATGCCCACTGCGATCATCTTTTGTTTTCCGCTGAGGACAATGAACAAAATTTCAGGTCGCCTTTGTGGTGCCGCCCTACCTGGTTCAGCCCGTTTCACCCAGATCCGGCCCACCCAGACCTGCCCAACCTTACCGCACCCTGCTCCACCCCGCCCTTGATGCACTGACCTGGAAGTCGAGGAAGGTGGATGAGATGAAGGGACAGATGGGCTTCCTGTAGCGAAACTGGCGCTTCACCGTCGACACAGAGCGCTTCACTTTGGGTCTGCGTGTGCGCGAGCTGGGTTGTCGCACGAGAGGCTTGCGCTCCAGACTCTGCACCATCAGTAGGTGCGTGTTCTCCGCTTTCATCATCACTGGAGTGAGCAGCGTCTGTGTTGGCACAAAATCTCTGGTCTCCAAACCGCATCGACTGTGGCGTCAAGCGTCAAGAGATCAGGTTATTCCGAGTGATGACTATCGCTGATGGGTGCTCCGCACATGGTTCCTGCGAGAACTCAGCTGTGTTGTTCTCCGGAAAGAATTATCCAGATGCCTGACGTGATGAACAAGACCATGCAGTTTTCGGGAATACAGAGTTGAGGTACCGAACCCAGTACACAATCAACTCGTTGATGAGTGACTTGGATCTGTGCAGTTTCACATCATTACAGCTGGTGGGTGAAGTCCTGTAGTCCTAACGGCGTTGCTGGTAGCTGCATGATGTTGCTTGGTCTCAGGCACGTTACCTTCCAGTGAGAGAATGCCGAAGCACACAAACTCGGCCCCACAGTCATCATCCGTCTTCAGAATCGTAGTTTAATCCCCAGATCTTCTTTGCGTGCGTCAATCGTTTCGCATCCCAATTAATTTCCAATCCTACATTTCCGTCTCATGCTCATTCCTTGTGGAGGACAAAGAGGTACGACAATCACGATTGTCGTGGTTTTTACTCCTTCGCGTCTCTTCTTTGTGTCCGTGGAGCTGCAATGCAAAACATTATAAGATGAGATATGAAGACGACCTTGCTCCGCTTTGACTTGAAAGCTTCGCCAACAATTTTTCACTTTGGATTATTTTTGTGTGGTGGGTGTGGTTGTGTCGTGCAGGCTGACGAAACAAAACATTCTCCTTTTTCTTTTATTGCTGTTTTCAGAAATACTCGTGTCATAATAGTCAACGTTCAACTGCTCTTTCTGTCCATTTGGCTGAATGAAACCAACCCTGCTCAACACGTACCTGCCCTTTCAGGTGTCCTGACACCAAAATTCATGCCCCTTTTTGCCACCAAATGCTCAATTGTTTGGATCAGGCCACTCACTGCCATCACATGAACAGACCAAACCCACCTTCCTGCGTGGGTTGGCATCGAGTCGACCAGAGACACAATCTGCTCTCGCATAAACTTTTCCTTGCGCATTTTGTCGTGAAAGCAGGCAATTCACACGCCAACTGAAATTGTTTTCTTCCATTTCCGCGTGATATAAATTGTATCAGGATCAATAAGATCATTATTGCTGCAATTACTCACCAAACTGCCGTCGGGTCACGGACAACACTTCTCTGATCTACACAAGTTTACGATTGTTCTCTGTGAATTCAGCTGCAACAGTTAGGATTGAATGGATCGTGTCTGATTGTGTCAACGCTTTTGGAAGCTTGTGCGAGTCCGGGTTCTCAAAACACAATCACCAAGTGTGAAGCATTTGTATCCACAAAACACTGTCACAATGTCTGACAGAAGGCAAATTTTTGGCACTGTTGTTCATGTGAGTTGGGTGCCTGTCAAGTGCAGAGCCTGTCATGTGAGACAAAACGATTTGACAATACTTGAAAGAAATCCCTTGGCCGAACTGACTTTCTCCCTGAAGGACAAAAACGTTCTGAGTCATCAGGAAGGTGTGGCTCCTTGTGTGTCACCGTGCACCATGGCAGACGATCCAATTTCGAAGTCTCAAACAACTCTCTCTCGCCTGCAACGTCAAATTTGCCAAATCTGTCGTTGAACAGAACTGTCTTCCTCTTTTGACCTTGCACGAGTCGTTTGCCTCTTGACGTGTTGACCCAGGTAGGAAGAGAAAATTTGTGTTTTGGGTGCAGAAAATCAAAACATTTCCTCGATTTTCAGCTCCTTTCAGCACAAACATACTTGCATTGCAACACAGTCCGAAATAATCCGCTTGCAACGACTTTCAGGACGACGTCTTTCTATCGATTCACTGACAGCACATGTTCACGAGTAATAACCTGATCACCGGCAGGCATATATAAAATATTTACACCTGGCAGTGCATAAAATGAGAAGCTCTTCGTGGCAGTGTTGCACATGTGAAATGACGTGCCTCCACTCGAAGGAAACGCACGAACACAAAATATTTGCGCATTCCAGAAAAAAAACCCCGACAACTCTATTTTAGGAATTGTTGTCCAAAAATAGGAATGAGTGTCCCCAAAAACGCATTCCAAGCAATAATCTGAGCAAAGGATCTCACATGCGGAGCAAACTTTAGAACTTCAATCAATGATGATTCTCATGACAATCAGGCGACAGACAAAAAGACACCTCTGGAAAAAATCACCCCGTCAGCTAGAGGCTCTGGCACAACCAGGGCCCATGTAGCCCGTCTGAAGGTACATTCACTTGATATACTTTTGTGATCATACGACAGCCATGCACCGCAATGCTCTGGCCAGTCCTGGTGCTGTTCTGTTCTGGAGCCCACAAATTGTGACCGACAGAATACACAAACTCGAAAGTTTCCGACACCATGGAATTGCAGTTCTCTCCTTTCCGCGGTGTTTTTCAACCAGTACTGAAAGAAGCCTTCTTCATTTCACACAGGCACTCGTAAGCCCCTTCTATCTGCCAGACTTGGCACAGGCTCCAATGATATCACATTGACGCCGTGCGTATGACGCTTTCATTTTCAAACACTGCACCTCTCTTTCTATCGCTGGCACGCGAATTTCTCGGCAAGGGTTCTCTGCGACAGTTTCATTTCCAAAGGCTTTGGCCTGGAACTTTATGAGCAGCTCATGCAGTGCAAACATTGTGATTTCAGCAATACCTCAACAAAAAAAATATTCCGAATTTACCTCTTTTGCCGCGCAGCCACGCATCCTGCAGCGGTGTACTCGCTTTTTGACAACACTTGGAAACAGTAAGTCGTCAACCAACCTCACCAAACTTCATTCAGTCACACGCTTTCAGAAGAGATCTGGGGCACACGTCCTGGTCAACACATCCTTATCAGCAGTTTGAACAGTACGACAGTAGAGAGGTTTCGATGCAACCCGTGCGGACCCGCCCGGTGCCATTTTATGTCCGGTGCGAAACATGTGCATTCTCTGTGAGAGTTTCACTGGAAACATGTGCAACCACAGTGAATTTTGGCAGATTCATTCTGTGGTTGAGTTCCTTGGCCACACCCAAG
>JAAUXT010138252.1_pt1 | contig 18369 bp, 23 predicted proteins | sample 7278171 | NCBI WGS metagenome assembly JAAUXT01 (sample SAMN14350112, study PRJNA611818) | marine sediment metagenome | isolation source: surface marine sediment (1.8m) | place: French Polynesia: Moorea | collected 2018-08 | reverse complement strand
TGAGTACAAGTCTTTTGGACAGAGTTCCATATCTATCTTATTGTACGGAGGCTGTTTCTGTCGAGATTTGCCACAAAATTCGAGACAGAAAACGGCCTCCGTGCAATAAGTGGGCTTCGAGCGATTGCACCAGACGGGGCTTTCATCTGTCACGGCACTCCACCCGACGCCAAGCCTGCGATCGTCTTTCAGACGATAACGACCTGACGCAACGCGTGTACGACACAGTTCAGCTGGCGCAGAGCTTGAGAACCATCAGACTGGCGCCAACATTGACGCAATGACAGTTGACCACGAGTACAGGTGTGGAATGTGTCAGTGGAGAACTCATGTTTCAGCTTTGTGTGAAGATGAAATGTTTATTTTGTCACTGTGTAAATGCAACATTTGGAGACAATGAGATATTTGCTTTGTCACTTTCTGAATTCAACCCGTGCATTATTCCCCTCACAACGGGGCTCAATGTGTTTTCCCTGCGTCAAGTTTTCAGATGAATACACGAGCTTCGCAATCCGTAAACCAAGCATCCTCAAGTCACAAGTCAAATTGGAATGAACTTTAAAGTAATGTCACCTCAAACACCTGAAACCAAAATGAAATATTTACAAGTGTTTGATTTCAGTCTCCAAATGAACTTGTCCATTATTTGACCAACAAACACCATTTCCCGTGGACTCCACAGGAATCAACGTCAGCCACTCGTTCAAAAGAAAAGAACCTGCCGTTCCACAACGCAGTGAAAGATGAGCGCAGGAACCCCCGACACGATAAGCAGGACCTGCAGCGCAGCTCTTGAGCTTTGCGTTTCCGAGGTCTTCACCCTTTTGTGATTGCGAACGATGAAGAGTATCTGACTTGAGACATTGGTTTTTGCTGACCTCAATTTCACGCCGAGGATTTTCAGATCACACTTTATTGATAAACTGTATTGAGGGCAGCAGACACTTAGTGTTGTGTGTCTGAACCTCCCTGGTTCAGTGATATTTTCTATATTGGTTGTTCCTTATCGTGGATTATCTGCGGGTACCACGCCGCTCGTGCCGCTCATAATCATCCTTCTCTGCCGGGAGGTTACCAACATGCCCTCGCTGTTTTCTCTGAATATTTTGCAGATTGGCAACAAAAGATATCTGCTAACCAGACAGATGCCTCTGTGCAAGTTTTTTTTTGCTATTTCGACACATCGAGCGTCCAACGAAATGATGTACAAAATGTTGGACAAACTGTTGCACATACCTACATTAATTACCAGCTTCAAACCAAGGTTTCCAGGGATTTCGCACTGATCAGAGCTGTAGAAATTAGTGTTTGCAAAATTTCCAGGCCCACTGTCCTCGCAGCAACAGATTGGGAAACCTTTCTTCTTCCGAACTTTTTACTCCCTTTAACAATGATGGTCAACTTATCTGTCCCAGAAGAATCTGAGTTCATCTGAATAATGAGTTGAACGCCTCTTTAGACCTCAGGAAAGAGAGAGGACATGGAGTGAAAGAGCTCGCATCCTAATGACGACCCGCCGGACTGGCGGCGAGTCGTGACCCATTTAGCACAAAAGGCGGTGATCGTTACTGAGCCGCACGTCAAATAGGCGTCCATTTCCAGTTTTCCTGATGGAGCAGTCTGGTTCTGGATGAGCAAAAAGGAATTCAAGTTGCATGAGACAGAGTCCGTGGAACAAAGGAAAACCTGTTCACTTCGAATTCGACGAAATTGCTCGTAAATGCACAACGAAAGACGCATTTGTGGTTGAAGTGTTTGAAAGTGTTTTTTGCTTTTGCTTAGTGCAGCATGACGAACGAACTATTGGACACGTCGGGGTATCACCCTGTTGAGAAGTACCCCCCTGCCCGACGTTGCAAACACGACACTGACATTTTAGAAATGATTCGGTGTTAACACGTTGAACCTGCAGGGCACAGGTAACGGGATCCAGGGAAGAGCAGGTCGGAACAGAGGGATCGACGCTGGATCAGTTTTCTTCCTATCAGCGCCTTATCGCGGAGTACCACGTACATCATACCTCTCCTTATCAGTCAGGACGACCCACCGACCAGCCCTCCTGCTTTGAACGTCTCAGTTATGAATATTAGGTGTCTTCATTAGAAAGTAAAAGTTCCATTCATCATAATTTTCCAGTTGGAAATCTCGTTCAAACACAATCATTCTTGTTGAAGTGTGTTCAGACAGCGGTGTCCACTGGAATGCCACAGACCATCTGAGACACTCCACCGATATTTAGAGATTCAAGAGAGAAGCTGCATGCTTTTCACGGAAAATCCAACCATTTGCAACGTCTTTCAGTTGTTCTTTCTGCGCAACTGTACATAAATACAGCTAACCCCGCACACGCATGCCAGACAGAGACTGTGACACTTCACAGAATGGTAGTAAAAATGGGTTTCAGACATTTATTGTCATTCGGCGCTGCACACCACTCCAATCTTGTGTGGGTTTTAATGATTAGGCGCGTTTGCTTTGCATCATGTGGCGGAAATCCACTTTGAATGACAATTAGTTGATCTGCAGTGCTCTAACTCAGCAATGTTTAACGATCAAACAGAAGTTTCACGTTGCAGCAGTGCTAGCAGAGCAAGGCCAATCTGTTCTCACCTGACACAAGTAGGATGACGGGTGGACTGCCGTCGGTCACAAGATCAAATTATGTGATGCACTTTTGCAATGACACGAAGCTGACAAGTTTTGAGTGCAACTTAAGTTGTCTGTAACTAAAAGGCGCAGCTTTGTGCAAAAAGGCGAGACAGAGGCCGTGAAAGCAGACAAATTGAGACGTTTGCATGCCCCGTGGTTCAGTGACAAAGCCAGACTTCGTGTACCTTTTGCTTTGAACCACCTGCAAAGCCACCTTGTGGGTCAACTTTTTCGCTTTCGACTGACTTGCGGCAAGCAAATCAACGTCGTTACGTCCGAAGACCAAAGCGCTCACACCTTCTGTGACTTCACACAACATCAACCTCTTCATATTTCACCAAATTGTTTTGACTGGTCTCTGACATGAAGTACAGCGTTTTTCTGTATAATATGGCGTTTGTATTTACAAATATTTTCCTTTGAAAGGCTTTTTGTGCAATAACACAGACAGCAAAATAAACTCACGGCAGCTGTACAAATGGACAGCGAATTCATATTTTGTATCAAATGCGTGGTGCAGTTTCGTTGTCGTCTCAAAATATCAGATTGGTGAGACAAAAATGAACAAACGTAAAGATATAAAGTCGCACTGGTATCTATCTGTTCGAGAAACAAGAACTTCAGCAAAGCTTTGACACACCGCATTTCAACCTTCAGAATACGAGAGAAAAATCGGGTAAACGTAATTTTCTCGTGATGTACAACGCCAGAGGAAAACCAAGTTCCCAACAGCAGCAAACCCAGAAATATACAAGCAGTCAAATGATCTCTTCGGGCAATTTCCGTGAACAAGCACTGGTCTAAAGACCTCCCCTGATTGCTGCCTATCCAGTCAAATAATGGGGTATTAGATGGGCCAGGTTGTACAAAGTAAATGCGAAGTACGGCGAGGGGCTCCGCTGCATACAAATGGTGACCCGATGCTCCATTACAGCGTATTTGTTCCTCAGATGGACTCTCGGCAGTCACTAGATCAATTTGGTTGCGGAGATAGTTGATGCTGTCTGACTTCGGCTTCTACACTAGAGATCAAAAGGTTGTCTATCAACATTAAACTGGAGGCTCGGACTCCTCACGTCAACTGACCTCCGAACACGCGTCGTGACCTTCGGAATCGAATCCAGGATTGGGACGGTGGCAGCCCTGATTCACGGTGATTGACTGCCACAGTGCAGACAAAGTTTCTTCTTTTCGATGGATTCAGCACACAAGGTGAACGATCCTGCACAATTTGCTCTTCAAATTTTGCTGCGGAGAGCATGCTCGAATTGCCCTGAAAATGAACACATCTTGAACGGTTCACCACAACCACAAACACACAACTCTCGGCACCTTTGAAACCTGCATCCTCTGAACTCACTCAGCACATCCATTTGAACCAATCAATACATTTCAATCAACCAACAAAATTTATCGTTCTTGGCATGAAAATCAAAGCGGCATAATTCTCTTTCTGTTGGTCTTTAGTTGTCAATAGGTCAATTTCATTGCCGGAGAGACGGGCGATGCTCCGCAGGCGCATTCCGCAGGATCAAAGGTCTGCTGCCCATCTTCCTTCGTCGGTTGGAAAGAGAAACATTTTGCCATCAAACACACAGAAATGCAAAACAAGAAGAGGTTAGTTTTGTGGCAGGTAACCCATCTGGACAAACACATCCGTCAAAGTGAATGGCAAAAGCTCTTCACCAATGTGGGCTTTTTGACAAAGAAATGCATTTTGATCTGAAAGATCTGAACTGCGACACCAAAGTGTCGGGGATCGCGCGAGACTTGTCTATTTGTGAAAGTTTCTGGAGACTGACAAGCTCCTTGACATTTCTCTCCAAATTGAAAGCTGTTCAGAGGTTTGACACAATCTATCGACAGCGACGCAAGTTCAATCGGAAACTGTACGAGTGCGTGGGTAGAGACAAAGCACTGATTGAACACACAACTCCAGATGCTAAAGAGAACATCTGACAGACATTCACAGAATTTCAGGAAGAGCGAAGTCACCAAAGGAATGCACGTCGTTTCAGGAGACATGACGTGGCATTAAAACAGAGGATAAAACAAAGCGAGAAAAAGAGGCTCAACGCTGAGTGCTGAGAGCCATCAGAGTCTCTTCAAATTGAACTCATTATTGTCAGAACATGATCCGAGGCGGAATTGCACCTTCTGGTCTCTGACAGTTGTTTGACGGCAGCAAATATTACAAATCGCAGGTTCGCAGACATTAATCCGGAAATCCCACGGGTTCCCATCGCTGCCGCGAAACACCTGGCCTCACTTTGATTGTCGTCGTGTTTGTTTTGTAAATCTGAGCAGAAGTGTTTCTCTGGACGCGCATCGTGAATCAATCACTCTGATCTTTTGCAAGAGAAGCGTGTTGCTTCAGGTAGGAAACGCTCCTGCAGTCCTCACACACAGACGATGCGCCATTGTTCAGAAGCGGGATCTTCTCTGAAGATTTCAGTGAACGCAACAATGCAAACAAATAAAGCAGTACGTTGACCAACTTGAAAACAAAGATGCTTTTCCTCATCCAAAAGTGACAGGTTAAAAGCACGAGAGTTCAAAATGATCAAAATTCATGTGTGTAACAGATGCTGTTTTTCGTTGCGGGCTGCACCGATTTTCATCGAAGTCTCACTGCCCGCAACACCGAAGCGTGCGTCTGCAAAGGCCGACGCTTTGCGGCTCGTTTTCAGCTTCTGATTCTGTTTTAGGCCTGCATTTATTTGGCTTGGAGTTCAAACATTGAAAATTGCGATCTGATATGGAATCGAACAGGCGCATCAGTACGTGTGTGCGACCGAACAAATAACGCAGAATGGGAAGTTTGAACAACCAAGCTGCACGGCGGAAAACTTCGCTTCTCTCGTGAGGAGGGGAGACAAATTCTCAAAACAAATGATGCACAGAGAGTTCTCACCATTGATCACAAAAGAAAACAGTCCCATCAATGTAAATTGGATTTGTCATTCTTCTGCTGTTGTTTTGACGTCGGAGTTGACTTTTGCTCAAAAACCGAGCTCACCTCTTACCCGCTTTGTTACACTCAGGTTCAGCGTGAATGATCCTGTTGCCGACATCTATAGGCGACGAAAGCCAAGCAGGTAAGCCCTTTCTCACAAAACTTGAGCGTGGCCGCCATAGATCAGCATCGCTGTCAACGATCAAGACTCGCCGCAACACCCAGGTGCCCCTGGTCACAAAGCGGGTCGTGATCCAAGGTGAAATCGTTCCTGGAAAACAAAGACAGGCCAACCCCAATTTACAAAATGCGTCCTCGGTGAGCCGTAATCATCCGCATTTGAATAGCTGGAGGTCCTAAATAAACTGACTTGAAAGACATCGGAGTGGGTGGGAGGTGACCAGTGCAGCGGGTGGTAAACTTTACATCCCAGCAGGACTGAAATAACCACCTTTGGCTAAGCCACTGGAATGACACATGAATGAAAAAGATAAGGAAATTCCATTAACTTTCTGAGCCATTTAATACCCATTCTTATGGCCAAGCGCATAAGAAAAACAGATAAGGTGCGAGGAGGTTGTCCTTCTCCCTGGAGGTCTGGGCAATCACTTCGGGACTGATGCTCCCGCCGCACGTTTCGAGCTGGTGGTCACCACTCGGACGAGCGCCTCTCAGCTTCCAGTCGAGTCAAGAAGAAGAACAGTTTTCAAAGAAAGCGTGTCCATTGTTCTGTTCGCCAAGCACCAGGTTGCACATCATGACTGCGATTGTGGTCACTTTCGTCAAGACGTCCACAGTGGCTGTTGCTAAATGTCCGTGGCTCAGCCGCTCAACACAGTTCACCTCACAAAGCCTGTCGAAACCTCGCACAGACGACAGATAATCAGAGCAGCGCTGTTTCCGGGTCTGAAATATATGACATTCATGACCCATTACACGGATACTTGCGGAGGAGACTTAACATTTAATGAAGAAGGCTAATTATTCCAGACATGCAGAGGGCGGTCGTTGGCGAGGCTTCTTTGAAGCCCAGGTCCGCCCGTGTTATCACTCACAGCAATTAGTACACAGACATGTTTTTGATAAATATGGGAGGCCTGCTGCAGCATCTGCAGCCTGTAACAAGCCCGGAATTCCTAATGTACCCCAAAAATACAGAACATGAAAGGTGGTCCTTATCAGTGTTGGAGAAAAGACGGGCGCAATGCTAAAACCTCCTGATGAGCAATTGGAGACGGGTGCGAAATTCCGCTCGGAACATCAACTCGCGTCCAACTGGAGTCCGCGATCTCTCGTCGGGCCCCTCCTTTGTAATGTGAGTGTGGGTGCGAAGCTCACGAGCGGTTTTTTTGTGGTGCAGTTTGTTGAAAAAAAAAATTCCAAAGCAGACCACTCTGTCAGTTTTTCTTCTCGCAAACTGAAGTAACCACGAGAACAACAGAGGATTCTCCAGATTCTCCAGGAAGAAAGCGTTGGCCCTTTCACCTGTCCTCACAAGCAGGAAACAAAAAAAAATTTCCACCAGAAGTATCAAAATTTGAGATACCCGGGTGAACACAGGAAGACACATCAAGTTGATAGCTGAGCGACGAAAGACAACGAACTGCTCGGGGTGTTTACTCCGCGCTCTCCGCTGTTACTCATCTCAGGCGGAGCTGGCAATTCTCTTTTTCTAATTGAAAAGTAGCCAACAGCAAGGATCAATTTATCAATATCAGCAGTTCCCCATCCGTACTTGGATACACACCCCGACAATAAGCAGCTTAAATGCCCCCACAATGGGGAGGCACTCAATTCAAAGAGTTTTCCATCTGGCCCCAGGTAGAATTCCATGAAATATGGATGGTGTTTACAAAGATCCTTTACTTTACAGCTTCTTCGCCCACACAGCGAACCACAAGACCATCGACATTGTCTTATCGCTCCTCATCCTGTGGTGAAAACTATCTTGTGGGATAATGGGATGTGGGGATCTTATCGCTGAGAAACGTCGAGACACGAGGACAAATCCAGCACAAGTTTCTTTCTGTACGAGCGCACGAGCCCGACGAACGAGTTTCCATAAATGGAGCGAACACAACAAAACATTTCAGCAAAAGCTCATTTGAAAATTGAAGAATAAAACGTGAAGGAGGGGTCTGGCCATGAACCTGACGTTTTCAGCCGTCCCGAACCCAGCGGTCGGCCGTGAACACCACGCTGATTCACAGAAGTAGTCTGTGCAGTCCCAGAACTTTCTCCTCATTGCCATCAATAACACCTAACCCAATCATTGCTCTGAGCTCGATACTAAATTGGGTCACAATCGTATTAAATCAACTTGATTATGATGCATTGTGTTGGAGACATGGATACGCCGGTTCCTTCGTCCGTCCATTACGCCAACCGAGGACGGCGAGCAGCAATGCCTCCGCCGCCTTCTCAGGGGACTTTCTGTGCGGGCGACTGCAATAAACTGGATTAGATGCTGAAACTAAGTGCACGAATTACTTATGCTGGTCTTCAAGGGTATGGATTGGACTTCTATGTCTGTTGCCTGCAACAAAAATGCTGAATGCACATGTTTCAGTCTTGAGCTGCAGCGAGAACCAAACCTCGGAAATCGTGCGTTGCTGTTGCGACGGCTGCCACGGCGCCTACGATCGGCCGTTTTTGTGAAAGAAAACTCACCGGAACTTTCAAAAAAAACATTTTTGCACGATTTCTTCCAGACCAGCAGGGAATTGTCGTCCATTCTCTGCTTTGTTCAACTAAAGTCTGTTTCGGTTGTGTTGCACACGATACTCACGACGCAGAACGAATGTGGTCACAAGAAACACGTTCCAATTATTTTTTCTACCATTGTCATGATGGTCGAGTGCTCTGGTTTCAGAACTTCAAAGACGTTCGTCCAGTTCTCAAGCACGACGAGCCCGGGTTGAAATGAAGGAGGGAGTGGTGGGCGCTGAGTCATGCCCGGTCCGCACCGCGATCAGTCTCGCACAATGTCCCTTTGACTTATCGATCGTCGTCTCAAGATCTAATTACTGTAATCGCTATCCACAGCTAGGAATCTCTGGTCAAGCTACTCCATGGGCTGTCAAGTCGAGTAGTGTCCACACACAACCGTGCCGGGAGCGACAGCTCTCCATGCACATCTTGACGGCAGTAAACGAGCGTTGAGGTGAACGCACGTTCCTTCTCTTTGTGACCAATGAACACAAACAATAGATGAAGAACAAGGCGTGCAAACAGCCAAATGTGCTTTGAACTTTTACAATTTTGCTGCTGTGTCAAGACGAAAGACCAAGAAATGGGAGCCAAAAAGGCACGATGTCCTTGCGCGTGGTGTGGGTTGCATGGCCACGGTAGTCAGCTTCATCAAATCAACACTCAGAACTGCACAGAAGCAGGGATAAAACAGATAAAAGCACGTCTGCAGAGGGTGTGGTGACCGACAACATGCTCAGATGTCACATGCATATTTCAGATGAAGTTAATAAGCAGAAACTTCAAACAAGTTTGGTTGCTCCTGACAAAATCTGCACTCAAAGAAGACAATTCTCTTGTGATCAGCAAAACCTTTGCCAGACCAGGGAAACGAAAAGGCACTGTGTAGGTCAGTCAAGCTCTGAACCAAAATTGGTGAAACGTGCTCTCTGCGAATATTTCCTGTTTCTTCAGAATGATTTTTGCAGCAACATTTTGCACTGCCGTCCGAAAAAAGCGTCTTGTCACAAAAGAGAATGGCATTGAAGTCAATAATACTTTCATTTACTGCAAGGCGTGTCAGAAAAGGTGACATTTGGAAGCAGCAACAGGATGTAATGAATGTTTGCCAACATCTTCACAAGCTGTCTTCCTTTGTCACGCAATCCGGGTCTTCCTCTGTCGGAAGCTGACGTCTCTCTCCCCGACCTGATGCTGCTCTCAATGGTCACCCGCACAAAGAGCCTGCAGTCCAGCATTGAATCGTCAGTTCGGATCCTCTTTCTGTGTGCAACTCGCCTTGAGGCGTTTGAAAGTGAACTTCGAGGCAAGATTACAAGTCAAAAGTTTCTGACACCAAAGCACAGAAAGTCTCTGCATTCTTGGTCATTGTTTCGTGTGAACAAAACTGCCCCTCATTTCTCTGATACAGCTTCTTTTTATCTGACCTTACTTCATCAACGTTCTTCCAAAGAACACACTTGACCAGGAGGACTGGCTGCGCTGGTGTCTTGAGAACAACAATGAAATCAGCTGTGACGGAGAGAGACAAGAAAGATAAGCAAATGTAGCCTCCCGGGTAATAAAAGAAATCTTTGTCCAGCTGCCAGAACACATTTCTCAGCACAGGAACAAGAACAGGAATATTGCGACTTATTTGTCTTGTCCGCATGTATGCGGTAGAAATGCAATGCATCTTCTGATTTGTGGAGCTGATGTAAAACAATTGCAATACCTCCGCCCGGATCACGTCAGTGTCGCGCCTCCCCTTCAGTGAAGACGAAGCCCTGAGATCCTCGACCTCAGCCCCCGGTTAACATTTATCTTTGCAACCCACTGAAGTAATACGTGGTCCTGAATATTAATCCAGGAGAAAAGGCAGCCTTTAGTACCATATCAGGACTGATGCCATGATAGAAGTATGAATGGTGGCACCAAGAAAACCTTTCGACATTTGTCCCGCATAGAGATGTCAGAAACTTCCAATAAAAATACCTGAACACGAAAATATATCAGTCACAAGACGCAAGAAATCATCCAGGGTCACAAGACACTCAAGATCGATATTGAACTAAGTTTCTCCAGGGACACAAAAGGGAGGAAGCCAAACTTTTTTTTGGAGACACCGTTGCATCTTTTCTCACGAGACAATCTGAAAGGCGTCAACTCGACTGGCAAGATATGTTCAAATGTCTGCGGACGTCACAGAAAGGGGCACGCTTTTCTTCCTTCCATTTACAGCTTAAGCGCTTCTCGGACATTCAAGTCATGTTTCACTTCAGGCACCATTCACCTAACCGGCTTATTGTAACATCTTTTATGAATAAAGTATGGAATTTAGTCTCCATGAGGTGACTTCGGTCGGCGATAAGCAATACCCCTGTGAACCACTCAGAAACTCTTGGCGTTCCCACTGACGTATCTTGACCAGTAATGTCACTCAAAAGGATAACTACTCGCTGCATTATTTAGCGCTGAGTATCTACGTGACTTCGCATGCATCTGAAGGGATTTCTCTGCATACAATCATATTGCCCGTCAAGGCAACAACCCCCTGGTGAATGTAACGTGTACCTCGTTGATTCCATATTCCATAAGATCAGAGACTGGGGAGGAAAACTGGCCTCAAGGGGTCATGAAGAAAGCTTTTTGTTGAGCTGGAAAAGAGGTGGCTCCGTCTTGGCTGAATGTGAAACCACAACCAAATGTCACAAAACTGAAGTCGGCCTCAGCTGACGCTCACAGCAATTTCTGTGCAAATGAAGAAAAATTCAACCCTGGCTGTGGCAAGTCGCAAGGAGCATTGGTGCTCCCGGAGAAAAGCTGTCACAACATTCCCAGCACAGAGGAACACTTGACGCTTCGGTGCAACTTAATGTGACATATTTATCTCCAGGGCTTCACTAAGAAGGATTAAGCTAAATCTCCTAAATGTACAAATTATGTTTGTTGAGCTCATTCAAGTGATTTTACCGCCTCTAATTTGGGGGAGAATAAAGAAAAGCCTGGCGCGAAAATCAATCGAGGTAGACAAGTGACAGAGTCCGAGGACGCACATCCGTCTTCTCGCGATTGTTCGGTGACAACCGCCGCCAGTCTCCGCCTGCATGACGAGAAATCAGAACTTTCACAACAATTACAGAAACAGTGATATAATTCTGATCACAAAAGCAATTCCTCCCAAGTTTAAAGCGACGAGGATTGAACTCTGTGTGTCTCCAGCCCCAGTGCTTGAGATGCTGCACCTCATCGGTCCCTTCAACTTGAATAGCTTCTGATACACCCTCCCACCTCCTGGGAGCGTCTGGATTTGCCGAGGATCTTTCCGCGGGAATGACAAGCGGAGGAAATCAATAAGTGTCACAATGAGATCTGATGAATGACCTCAGTGGCCACCCCCCTCGGGTTGACTGCGAGGCAGGGTCAAGATGGACTCATTCTCTCGATAGGGATCCGCAGGGATTGGACGCGATTGTTTAAAAGTGAACGAAACCTCATTCGTCATGTGCTTGAGCAGCGTGTTCTTCTCCCTCGCGTCGCACAAAACTGTGTACATTATTCATCAATTCAGATTGTTGCAACAAAAACGAATATCTTTTCGTTTCAGAATGTTTGCTGATGGCGAAGATGAAAGAAAATGACTTTAAAGGTATTCATATCTCGAAACAAAAGAGACTTACTTGGCTCCCAAGAACTGAGTCAACAACACAAATTGACAGAGTAAGCAAACGGAATCTCGTCACAGAATTTAAGTTTTCTCTCAGAGTTCGAATCAGAACATCAAATTATCTGTGTTTTTGTGGTAAAAATCTGGACAGGAGAGGCCGAATTGACCTGAAGACGTCTGTCTTCCCGCAGGCCGACTGAACAAATGTGTTTTCGGGATTACTTCAGGCCATCAATTGTTTCAAGTGCTCGCTTCCTCCAGTGCTTGAACTCGTGCAGCAGACTCTCCTGGGTTCATATTCGATTTTGCATGCAATCCATCGTGTCTGCTCATCACGGAAAGGCAACATCCTGCAAGCATTCGAAGATGTTTCCAGAAAGTGGCGAGTTCGAGTAACATCTTCGGATCGGCACAAAGCAGTTCCTGATTTCTGTGTGAAAACTGGGTTCCCATCTCCTGAAACTCCGGACAAATTCCAAGCTTGGTAAACCAAGAAATGGATGGCAACACGGCCTTTCGTGGCATCGTCTAACGAGCCGATTTCAACAAATCATTTTCAGATATGATCTATCCTGACGTCCAAAATAGGACTCTTTCGAAGATTCCGCAGACTTAGCAACTTTATGCAGGGGACGGCCTTTGAGGTGCCCCACGCTGGTGATAAGTAAGGCCCGAGTGCACCCCGACAGTGTACTTCTTGTGGCGATAAGACCAGATCACAAGTATTTATATGTCTCAATCCGTGACATAAATTCAATCACTCGCTCTAACTTTCGGAGCGGCGGTTGGAATAATTTCATCCACGTCAAGGCTCACTTTGATGAATGATGAACAACATTCGTGCCCTGGGTCGTTTGGTTCGCAGTGAAGCCAGAGGCTCGGAGTGGACAAAACCTGCTGCTCATTTCAAACATCCAACACAAATTTTCATCATCAATGCAGACGTCATCTCGTATTCCTTTCGCCACACTTTACGTTGACGAAAATGACGGATACGAACATCAAGCTTCTTGCTGTTTCAACAGAGAAAATTCCCCAACTGTGAGAGTAATTTCGCTTTAATGACGGGAACAATCACCAAATGTGGCATGACCACTTATTTGCCGTGTACATCAACCTGAGTGTTTGTCAAACAATGTCACTGCTGTTAATACCGTCTTCCAAGTACTTTCTTATTGCTGCTTTAATAATGACTTTGATGATATTTACATTCGTTCTTGAGGCCAACACCTCGAGCAGGCAATAATATTAATAAGTGTGTAAATATGAGGTGCATCCTTCCTTTGTCTGACGCTGTAAAGTGTGTTGGTCGTGATTTACGCATCATTCCGGACAAAAAGCAATTTCTGGGGATTCCTCCAACAGGGCTTTTTTCTGCAGTGAATATTCATGGATGTTTGAAACAAGGATAAGGCGGATCTTGTGTTCACATTGTTTGAGACCTGAAAAATGAAGATCGATTGATTGTGTGCGTACCGACAATAAATACGCCGTCCTCTGTTGATTCAATCGTCCTTTCACATTGAACACAATTCTGTCGGTTCATTTTTCGAGAAATGGTTCACACATTTCGGGGCATGGATTTTACAAGTCCGGATTTTCGGTGAAAAGTTCGCATCGAACAGGCGAGCGAAACAACTTTAACGTGAAGAAACATTCAGCACACGCACAACTGTGACCTTACGTGCGACACTCAACCCGAGTATCACTCTAAATTCACTGAAATGGCGTCGAACGCGAGATGCGGTGATAAATTCATGGCCTTTATTCGTGACTCTTAAAGATAGAGGGATGGGGAGAGATTGGACTCGGCTCGCTGGGGACTGCTTCTGCTTTGAAATAGCCAGAATGCAATTACCCCCACTCAGCAAAAGACGGTTTGGGGAATATGGTATAAATTGCATTGTTGACATCATTTATTGACTTATTTCCATATTTATGCGACAAGGGAAGCGTTGCGTTTGTCGCGTGTCGCGCTCTTCTGTTTTGGTCAGCTTCCCTCTGTGCACAGGGACACGAACAACCTCGGACCAAGGAACCACACTTGGTGCAAGTGTTCTCTGGTGAACATTTTCGCCCCCTTTTCTGTCAGAATCCAAAAGCCCCTGATACTCAAGTACAAAACTTGAAGCAACTAGCAAGTGCAATGGCATGGATGTCACAGCGCTCCTCGCATGAGACGCAGTTCCACTTCTGCCTTTGCAAACGGAAGTTCACTGGGTCTTTACGAGTTGCACCAAAAGAACGAGTTTGTGCGGAAGGATGCGAGCTGGAGGAAACAAGTGTTCCCGCACAAAGACAGCTGCGCGAGTATCGACTAATTGAGGGAACGCGAGTTGTTGTGTCTCTGTAGCACCCACTTCCAGCGTCGCACTAATTGCTGAAGGCAATTACACCGGATCTGCGCAGCCAGAACCTCCGACTCGAGTCCCGCTCCAAACACCTGTTGTTCACACCTGTGCCTCGTCCATTTTCTGAGCCAGAACTTCTGTGGCGTCGGCTGTGTCTTCTTCAGCACAGATGTGATACAGCGCAACAACGCTACCAAACAGCTTCGATTTCAGGAGACCGGAACAAAGAAACTTTTATGTCAGAGACAAGGGTTTGGAACCCTGACACCCCACCTGAAGTTGGACTTGAGTCACGGAATGCAGGGAGTCTTGAACTCCCTGAGAACAAGCGAGACCATGGGGAAAAAAATTGGCGAGTCCAGACCACCTCCAAAAAGAGGTGGACAAGTCAAGTGACAATTTTAGTTTGATGTGGCACAACTGGTGCAGATTGCGTCAGCGTGTCTCACACTCTGACTGCAACAAGATGTGTGGAAATGAAATTGTTCATTTGTGTTGTTGTTTTTTGTTTTTTTTTTGGGGGGGGGGGGGCTGTCGAATTGCACATTATGTCAGCAGATAAACTTTTATCCTTGGTTTTCCTTTTTCCTTGCAAGCAAAATACACGAAGAACATTTCTATCAATCAAAGCAAGTTGTCAGATTGTTCTGGTGAACAACTTGCACTGCAGGAGGAAGCCTTGCAACGTCTACACTGCAGTTACTTTCTCCCTTGCCGTCAAGTGGCCTCGACTACATGCAAATCCAGACATATTAGGGCGGCATGTGTAAATAGATGCGGTTCTACAATGGCTTAATTGGCATCGATTTTGAATCTAACAGAATCCCAGGCCTAATTACATTGGGCTTTTATCAGCACCAGGACTGATTGAACGACTCCGACACTGTTCAGGACACCAGGCTTCTGGCTCTCGCTGCTGAGATTTTCAAACACGCGGCTTCAGTCAATCGGGAATTCCGTTTGAGTGTGATCGCATGCTTCTCAGTCAACTTGCCGAAACCGTCTCCTTTGACCGGTCGCTTGAGGTCATTCTCCGCCACTTCTTGATTGTGGGGGATTGATTCGGGGAGACACGCGGAAACACAATGGACCAGACGGACGTGTCGCTGAACGAAAACCCAGATCCAGACGAACCGGCTGAAAACACAAATCAGTCTCAGGCAACAACGACACCTCAAATTGGTTCGCTTGATTTCCAATTGGCGTCAAATTTATCCTGGGCGAAAACAAACCTGATTCATTCACCGCCTCCACCCATAATCAAAGGCACCGAATGGAAACACGCTGAACCTGGGTGCATGGGAACCAGTAAAGTTCGGTTCAGTCTTCAGTCAACATGCTCCGTACTTTTTGTGTTGTCTATGCGTTACTGTCCTCTTTTTCGCAGAACAACGAAAAATTTGCGATGAAACGACACGAATCCTTTATATTTCGCTCAATCACGACAGGAGGCGGTATCAGTTGTGCGGCGAACAAAAACTCGCAGGAATGCTGGCGACAGAAGCTGGGTTCTGCAAAAGGAATCCTGTGGAAAACCGATCCTCTCGCGTTTGTGCGAAATGAATGCGTCTATGTCTGCATAAAAGGAGCTGTGGAGCGAAAATAACACCTTTCTCCAGCAAAGGCAATTACTAGTCGCGCAAAATGCATGTGCAGTCGCATGACATTCACAGCAAGTGACAGCTATATTCGTACGGAAACCTTTCATTTGTATCAAGCTACTATATTGACCTATTCAAGACACGAGCTGCATGTTCTCCTCCAAAATAGAGTGGATTGCCTTCTGTGCTGTGGTCCTTTTGTGACTCTGTCTGTGGAAAGTGTGTGACAAATGAAACAGTGTCCAATTTGCCTTTAGCGACGAAAATGCGGCCGAATCGCAACAAGAGAATATGAATCCACGCAGTGTATGACTACTCAATATTAACTTCTGATATTGCTGGAAGGCACACATGCACGCAATTTCCCCGATATGAGCCATTCCAGACACAATTTTCTGGGGGTATGTGGAACCGTGCGTCTCGCAGTGTCCAGTCATTGTCTCAGAGCGGATGATAAAGGACGATACAGCGAAGCTCTGGCCGCAAGGCGGAAACCAAACCTTGGCGTCGTCTTCCACGTTGGTCCCTCAGGCGGTGCGCGTGCGTCCAAATTGTCAAACCGTCAAAAACATATCAGACGTGCACAAGTCTGATATCAGATGGCTTCTTGACACGCTTTTATGGTTGACGGAGTTGCTTTTCCGTTTTTGGAATTTCTGGGTTGCAAAGGAAGTCGTTCGCTTTCCGTTCAGGAAAAGGTGACTCAATACAATACAGGCTGCATTCATCACAAGTCCACGTCTTCACCGATACCAAGAGGCAATTTCCGAAATGTGCAACTAAACGGATGAGATTGATTGCATCAATGCCCGCATATATTTTGAATCCACTTGATTGGCTTTGATGCAACGCAGAAGAACTATCCTGACAGCATCTAAATGAACCTCTCACGCCAGTGCATCACTGAAAAGCCCAGGAAGTCCTTTTCTGTGTCAAGCCCGACATACAAGGGAAGAGATAGCTTTGGGATAAAACGAGTGAATCCAAAGTTACAACATAATTTGAACCCGCATCTCGGCGCAAAAAACACAAACCCAACAATTCTGAAACGGAGGACACCGCGAAGTGATGATGAACTTCAGTTTTCCCCTTGAACCCTGCTCTGTGGTCATCTGATGATCCTTCTTGCCGGATAAGCAAACTCCCTTCCTCAGATTGAGCGTCGAATACTCCCTTCCTGTAACGTGGTGCAGGCCACATCCAGATAGACTGCTCGGTTATGGAGATGCGCACTATTTGCTCTGATTTATGACGAGTATCGATCGCTTACCCGCGCGAGACTTCGTCGGGTCCTGGACTGACCTGCACTTCCTTTATCGCCGCGGCAACAAATGCCAAGGGTTTGGGAACCTTTGTCCCTCGCAATATCGATGTAATTATTGGTGATCATAACACTCTTAAAGGCCACGTTCCATCGATTGCCCGAAATGCAGAGTCCTCCGCTCACTCATAAGCCAGTCCCTCTTGTGCCATCAAAAGTGATGTGAAATGATGACGACTGAACCGGAAGAATGGATCCCGAGCATTCCTGCACACAGACGAGACGCCCCTTCCACCCGTGACTCCATGACACGAACAACTCCGTCATCTTCCACCAACGCCAGGCAGCGTGGTGGCCCAAATTCGTGCATTGACCCTGTGCAGCTGATCAACGGAACAACGCGAAGCCTCTTGTGTGCAGACGTATCAAACCTGGCGATTTCCTGCCTTCATGCTCAGTATGCTCGTACCTCGTGCATTGAAGGTCGTGGCTTTCGTGCATTAAAATTGTGTATTTGTTTCGTTGGCGTTCAATAACCCTGACGTACTGATTTGGAGATTCGCACTTGAAACGAGGTCAAGTCATGTAAACCACCTGAGTATCAATTGCAACAAGCGATGCATCAACCATAGACTGCTCATCTGCATATCATGGTCACTTTACGACCATATCAATCGAATGGTGGAGGAAAATAAATCCCGCACGGCAGACCCAGGATCACCCAACACCATCATTCTAACACCGGAAAGGAGGGTCTGCCTCAGACCTGTGGTGGAAATTATGCACTGGACCTCCAGACACACGTTGTTGAGTCGACAACGGTCTTTCGCACTGTCTTCGACGAAAATTACAAAAGGAAATACAAATACGAGGGTAATCCAACAACATGCAACGTTCGTGGAAAACTGAATGTCTTTGTGAATCAAACTGAAAATGAAACGCACGCAGGTCCTTTTTGATTTTCACAGAGCACATGTGGTTGGAAGGAATACGGGGGGACCTCCAAAAGAAACTTTCCCGGCAAATATTTGCGCTGAAAATATAGTCACTTTGTAAAGGTTTTCTTGCTAATCAAAGGTATGCTGAGTCCTTCACAAGAACAAAAGGGAAACTTGGTTTTTCATCTTTCTGAAGTTATTGAAATATCCATAATATTTGGGCAGTCTAATCAAGATATCTCTTCAAGGTTCCAAGTG
>JAAUXT010062390.1_pt1 | contig 18369 bp, 15 predicted proteins | sample 7278171 | NCBI WGS metagenome assembly JAAUXT01 (sample SAMN14350112, study PRJNA611818) | marine sediment metagenome | isolation source: surface marine sediment (1.8m) | place: French Polynesia: Moorea | collected 2018-08 | reverse complement strand
TACTGCGTGAATACAGCGTGAGTACTGCGTGAGTCCTGCGTGAGTACTGCGTGAGTACTGCGTGAATACAGCGTGAGTACTGCGTGAGTCCTGCGTGAGTACTGCGTGAGTCCTGCGTGAGTACTGCGTGAGTACTGCGTAAGTCCTGCGTGAGTACTGCGTGAGTACTCACCGGGTCGGACGAGATGAGCTGTGACCCGGCCGGGATACTCGTGTCGAAGAACCCGTCCGCAGCGAACTCGTTGAAGGCCAAGTCGAGGCTCGCGACGATAGTGTATCTACAAAGTCAAGGTCACGTCGTCATGGAAACGACGCGGGGAGCGACGTGAACGGTGGTGGCGTTGTTTGTGCTTAAAGTATCGAAACACACAGAACCTGTGGCGGCCGTTTCCAGGACAAACAACCTCTGAAAGGTGTACGAGCTGCTATTGGATTTGAGTGAGCCTTGGTTACTTCAGGATTGTGTGTGTGTGTGTGTGTGTGTGTGTGTGTGTGTGTGTGTGTCTGTGTGTGTGCCGCCTGTTCGTGTGCGATGGCGCTTGACTTCCAACGACAACAACGCCGGTTCCAGTGATTAATGCAGTCACTGTGGCAACGCGCGCCGTTGAGTACGTGTGTCTGCGTGTGTCTGTTGTACGTGTGTGTGTGTGTGCGTGTGTGCGATGCCGCCTGGCATTCCCACTCGGTTTGTGTGTGTGTGTGTGTGTGTGTGTGTGTGTGTCTGTCTGTCTGTCTGTCTGTGCGTGTGTGGGATGACACTTGGCCTTCCCACTCTGTGTATGTGTGTGTGTGTCTTCTGTCTGTCTGTAGGTGTGTGCGTGCGTGTGTGTGTGTGTGTGATGACGCCCGACCTCCCCACGACGCGCGGCGCCAGCTCGAACGCCGCCTCGACGCGCTGCGGCAGCACGTCCGGCTCCATCTCGGCGCCGTTGACGAACCAGCGCAAGTGCGCGTCGTGGCTCAGCTCCTCCGGCAGCTCCGTCACGGAGAACGTGTACGTCGTGCGGGGCGCCGCGTTCAGCGCCAGCGGCGGCAGCGCGCCGTCCGCGTCCGGCGTCTCCTCCACGTCCGCGCCTGCGTCAACAGGTCACGTGATGTTTCTGTCATTTCCGTCTTTCAGGTACGAGTAGTTCACGTTTTTGAAATGCCAACCGCCGTCAACAGAGCAGTCGAACTCAGTATCACCCCCACCAATGACGATCATCCACGCATGCGCGGTGGGGTTGCCGTACCTGCGGTGGTGTGCCTCCTCACGCGCAGGCGCGGCCCGCGCGGCCGGCGCACGCGTATCGTCTGGTTCGAGTAGACCGGCGCCTGACCCGCACACGTGACCTGCGCGAAACAAGTGCGCACTGCACTTCAACCTCCCTCGCGAGGTCAAAGTCAGCAGACAGAACATGTGCCTCTTCCTTTGCCAAACAAAACTGGTGACACAAACATTTTGAATGTGGTGTTGGAAGGTCGGTCGTACCCTTTGTTTCTGAACCCCGAGTTCCCTATTTTTGTGCCACAATTGTTCCCCCTTCACTTCGTCAAGTTTTCTTCAGTTGAAATCGCGTCCCCGTGGGGTGCCCGATGACTGGACCCTCGACCCCTGGGTGACCTCGTGGAACGAGGCCCCCGTGCCCGGGGACGCCGTCGTACCTTGATCCTCAGGGTATAGAGTCCTGGGTACGCCAGGCACAGCTGGGTCCACGTGCTCGTGTTCCCCGCAGGCGTCCGGAAGTCGCAGTTCCTTCCGTCGCCGTCGTCACCGTCGCGGTCGACGCACGCGTACTCGTGGTAGCAGGCGATGGGCGAGCCGTGATCTGCAGTCACGTTGACGCATGTCTGGACGGGATACACGGGATTCCCCTGGTTATCCGGGGGAATCCCCGGCGGAGAGAGGCTGATGTTAAAGTTATCGTGCACGGGAACGAGGATGAAGATCTCGATGACGTCAGACACATCGCCGACGTTGTTTGTGCCGTTGACCGTGACGACGTAAGTTCCGACGTAGTCAAAGGGTCGCGTGAACGTCTGCGGACTGCTCGTGCACTGAAGCGAGGCGGGTAGCGCAGATTCCGTGACGTCATGATCTGTTCCGACGTTGTAGTCGATGTGCAGGGTCCCCGTGACGTCAGTGGGAGGGTGTGCGCATGCGTTGTCCACCACCAGCTGCATGGTGACGGACGTGGCGCCTGCGCCTAGATACGGGTACCTGTAGAGGTCCCCGTCCTGAGAGACGGCGTCCAGGGCCGTCAGCTGCATATTGATGATCGGATTCTGCGCAGTGACGCGAATGACGTCATGACCCGAAGAAACCTCATTGGTCACGTTGGTCGTGACGACGTATTCACCGATTGTCGCAAGAGGCTGAGTTACGGTGTGAGGAGTGCAGGAGAGTTCCACTGCACCGGAAGTGTCGACGTCGGTGGCGCCCCCTGGTGGATCCACGTGGTAATCCAGGGTCACGTTGGTTGGAGGGTAGGCGCAGTCGTTGGACACGCTCAAACTCAAGGTGACGTCAGTGGCGCCCGCACCCGACGCCTCTCGGAACGACACGTAGTATTCGCCGTCGAGCTCTCGTCCCGTCGTCGCACTGAGGTCAAAGTCGAGGATCGGGTTGAAGACGCCGATGGTCTGGGTGTCGGTCTGGACGGCGAATTCGTTGGAGACGTTGACAGCGACGGCGTAACGTCCGGGCTGCGAGAACCGGAGCGGCACGTGCCACGTCAGAACGACGGCGTCGCCAGGCGGCGTTGACGCCGTTGCGTAGTCGGCGCTACACCCAGTGGCGCCACCCAAAGGCTCGCACGTGGCCGTGAGCGATAAATGGGAACCTTGTGTCAGCGTCACCGTGCCATTGCCGTCCTCGTTCGTCTTGATGGCGTTCTGCAAAGTGAAGGACGCCAGCACCGGCGGCTGCTTGATCGTCACGTTGCCTTCCCATCGGACGGTCGACACGGTGTTGTTGGCGAAAAACACGAGCGGGACGAGCCCGACGTGGCTGTGCGCGCCCGAGTACGTGAAGGAACGCGCCAAGGGCCACGTGGCCTCAGCCACTTCCGTTTCCTGTGCGTCGATCCACGTGATTCTCACGAACGTGTTGATGTACGGGAACGCCGAAGTCACCGTCAGCGTGACGTCAGTCTGGTACGGTATCACGGTGGCGTGCGCAAACGTGAGATCGTTGAGGTCGAGGGTCTTCAGTGCTGCGATGGGCGTGGCCAGAGTGTCTGTCGCGTTGCTCGTGGCAACGGCGTTCCACACGGAGACGCTCGGCGTGTAGCGACCCTCGGACGTGAACGTCACCGTCACCGTCCGGGGTCCTCCGTTTTCGTCCAGACGTCCATCGACGTAGAGAGACTGCGACGTCCCGTCTCCGTGGTCAAAAAGGAAGTTGGTGTGAGACGCTTCCGGTGGCGTGGCCGTCGCGGTCAAGGTCATGGGAACGTTGATGCCGACGACGTACGTGCTCGGCTGTAGCGTGACGCTGGCGATGGGAACGTTGAGCACGACGCTGAGATTGGCGTTGACGCAGTTGATGAGGTTGCAGCAGACGGCGGAGACCACCTGGTCGCCGAGGTTGGAATCCTTGGTGTACGTGACGCGGTACGTGGACGCCTGCAGCGTGTAGAGCTCCGGCGCCCCCTGTGCGGTCCCCGTCGAGCCCACGAATTCGTGCCACGTACACGTGGCATTCGTTGGGCCCTGCGTCACGCCCGACGCCACTGCGACGTCGTAGTCCACGTCGAGCGTCCCTGACGCGGGAACGCTGATGAGCGTCCCGGCCGCGTTCTGCGTCGTCAGCGTCAGCGCGGGAACGGCGTACTCGATCGTCGCCGTCACGCTTGACGTCTCCGAATTCAAGTCGTTCGCGGCGAGCACTTGGACGAAGTAGATGCCGTCGGAGGCGAAGGCGTGGCACAACGACGCCGTCTTGGCGGAGGCGTCGAAGCTGTGCTGCGTCTCACCCGGTGCGAACGTCGCCGTGAAGTTGACGTGGGACCCGGTGGCGACGCTCAGCGACGCGCACACGTTCACTCCGGGTACCTGCACCGACGCGTCGAGGGTCACGCTCAAACCGGAAATAGCCGCCTGCAGGAACACGCTTCCGGTCCAACTTTTCGCGTCGTTGCACGTCGTGCAGTTGACCGTGAAATCGAACTCGCCCAGTCCGTATGACGTCACATCCCAGTCGTACGTGGACTTTCCCGCCACCGTCTTGTCTGGCCCGAGGTCAAGGTCGAAGGCCGTGGCCACAGCGCCATCTTTGTACACGTCACACGTCGCGTTTGTGGGCGAAAACTGGTTGGCGTCTCTCGTGAAGTTGATGGCAAAGATTCCCGGGCTGATGTCGAGGTGATGCCCTGTCGCCATGGCGATACTCGGGGGGAACGGGTACCCGAGGCGAAAGTCAATATCCTGCCGCGTCGTGCCGAAGGCGTTACCGGCGTCCATCTTGACGAGATAGACGCCGTCTGTCGAGTACGTGTGCGAGCGGACGAAGCTCGATTGCTGGAACCCAGACGAGATGACTTCGACGTCAACGACATTGTCGTGGCCCCACGAGTACACGAAGGTCACGTTGCTCCCACCGAACGTCACGTTGAAGTCGACGGCGTTCTGCGGATCGAGGCACGCGACGCCGGTCGGGTTGACCACGGCGACGCTGAAGGGGTCGACGGGCTTTCCTACGCGAACCGACGCCGTCAAGGTCAGGTTGCTCACGTTGTTGCGGATGAACGCCGTGAAGGCGTAGTCCCCGTCGGTGCTGTACGTGTGCTGCTGCACGTGCGGTACCGCAGCCGTCGTCGGCGTCATCACTTCCCGCACGATCGTCATGGGCGCGTCCACGATCGCGAACGTGCCCGCGGGTTCGCCGAAATCGTACGACGCCACGATGTCCGTGGGCGTCGGGCCGAACTCCGGCGCCGCGACGGCGGCGAGCGTGAACGTGAAGTCGACCGGGTCAGCGCTGCTCGATACGTTACTGTACGACAGGGTCAGGTCGGGGCGAATCGGGTTCTCGACGACAATCGTCATCTGCGCCGTCACGTCAGTGATGTTGTTGACGGCCCGGACCGTCGCAGTGTAGACGCCCGTCTCCGTCGTGGCGTACTGGAAGACGCCGCGAGACGTGGGCGTGCGCTCCGCGTTCACCACCGAAACCTCATTGAGTCCGTTGTGGAAATAGTAGGTCCCGTGGGTGCCCGTTATGACTGTGGCCTGCAGGGTGACGGGCGTGTCTGTGCTGACGAAAAGCGTTGTTCCTTGTCCGTTGGCCGTCAGCGTCAGCCCGGTGATGTTTTCTTCGACGTAGAACGTGACGCTGAAGGTTTCGTTCGAGACGCAGTTGGAGACGAAGATGTCGGCCCTGTGCTCCGCGGGGTTTCGTCCGGCGTGCGACGCGCCGAGGGTCAGCGTCCCGTTCGTGACGTCATCAACCGTCATTCCCGTCGCGACCCCGGAGGTCACCTCAACGCCGTCGACGAACGCCGTCACAGTGGCGTTGGCGTCGTCATCGTACGACCAGTCCAGGACGATGTCATCGCCGAAGGCGTGGTACGTGGCCGTCGTCATGGCGACGTTGCGCACCGCCTTGCGCACGCACGTGACAACCCACGTCATGAAGTAGGCGCAGCGGTTGTAGCAGCGCAGCGTCACGTTGTAGACGCCCGGGCCGTAGTCGTGACACGCCTCGTACGTCAGGTTCGGCGTCACGGCGTACTCCACCAACACCCACCTGCAACAACACACACTCGGCTGCAACAACAACCCCAGAAGCAGCACCCACAACAGCAACATACAGTACCAACTCACGCATACCCAGGAGCAACACGCACACGCACACAAGCAGCAGCAACCAAAACACACAAAAGCAAGCACACACACAGGCAAACCCTACATCAACACACATGTAGACATACCCAGCACACACACACGCACACACACACACACACACCAAGTGGCAGCAGCAACACCAAAAGCAAAACACAATCGACTGAAGACTTCCCTTCAACAATCAATCGTGCGTTGCAAATTCGCGCACAGCCGCACACACACACACACACACACACACACACTCACACACACACACACACACACACATCCTCATCGTGTCAACACTTTCAGTGTTTCTTGTTCGTGCGCGGACAGTTTTGAAAAGACGAGTTCGATGGACCAGGTTGTCTGGAGCTGCCCCAAGGTAGGTACTCGGCCACAAAACAGCAACTGCACAGATGCTCTAACGGGCTGTCCACACAGGTTCTGCCGCGACGACGGAACAAAATTTCGTACAGTGAACGATATGTTCCGTCACGGAACCTGTGTGGTGGAAATTGTTCCGTCCCCCACAAGAACGATTTCGCAAAGTTCATGTTCCGTGACGGACAACTGCGACGGAACACCAGACGGAACCTGTGTGGACAAGGCGTAAAGACAGCGGGGTACCCAATGTGGCACCGGAAGTACGGTTCACACAGCACTCACTCGGTCCTGTAGTCGAAGAAGCGGTACACGTGCGACGCCTCGTCGATCGTCCCGTTCATACAGACGCGCGTCGCGTTGTCACCGATCGCGATCACGTGAGCTGCAACAAACGCGACGTCTCCATGGAAACATACCGTATCCACCCATGCATAAGACGCACCTTTTGCCCCAAAATTGAACACCAAATTCGGGGGGTGTCTTTTTCATGAGTATGAGATCACCATTATTTCAATGCAACCTGATACCAGAAAAGCAAGGAAAAATTGAGGGTGCCTCTTTTACACAGGTGCGACTTACACACGGGTGAATACGGTATGAGAGCAAGCTTCAAGAGACGTGTGTATCTGTGGGGCGGTCAAGCAGCACAGACCCATAAAGACACGCAGACACGCACGCACACGCTGCACACAGAGACGCACCCACAGACACGTGACTTCTTCCACTGCGCACGACAGTTCGCTCAGCATAGAATGACACGTTGGTTACAACGCTCCACGCTTCGTGTGTTCTGACCCGCACAGACACACACACGTGTACATACACACACACACACATGCAGACGTGCTCACACACACACACACATGTACAAACATGCTCACATGTGCACACACACACACACGCACACACACACAAGTGCAGACGTGCTTACACACACACACACGTACAAACATGCTCACATGCGCGCGCACACACACACACATACACACACACACGCACACACATACGCGCGCGCACACACACACACACACACACACACACACACACACACACTAATTCTGAAGCAGAACGCTCACACGGCGCCAGCTCGAGATCGCACTGCCCGACGGGATCGACGACGAGCACGTGCACGGTGCGGCTCAGGCGCGTGCGACACGTGAAGACGATGATCTCCGCCTTGTACGTGCCCACGGCAGACGTGTTCAGGAAGTACAGCTGCAGGAAGGAGAATCGCCATTGGCTGCAGCACGCCAAGTCACGTGAGTGTCACGTCATGCGTCACATGTACAAGGATCGCGTTGTGTGGTCAGCACTTGTGGGAACATCAAGAATCACATGTGTGTCTGTCCTGACATCACACATCACAATAATCACATTGTGCGTCACGATGTGTATTTCCTCTTGTCTGTGGCCAGGTTCGGCAGATGTTTATGAAATGTACGCGCATGCCCAGACGTAGATGTGCATGTGTATGTCTGTGCGTGGGTGAGTGCGTGGGTGCGTGCACGCCCCCTTTGTGCGTGTGCTTGTGTTCGTACGACTGCGCCATTGTCTGCGCATGCGCGCGCACTCTGACCTGCTCGAGACTCGTGTCGGTGTCGTTGCGCGTCTCGAGGCGGACCTGCGCGAAGCTGGCGTCCCTCCAGATGACGACCTGCGACACCTTCACCGCGCCGCCCGACACAGTCACGTTCACGCCCGGCAACTGACCTTGGCCTGGCACATGTGACATCGCCTTAGCAACGCGCTGGTTACCAAGGAGACGCGAAGCGTCAATAACTCAGGCCAATTCGCCTGGCAACCATGGAGACAGAAATCGTCAGGAACTGAGCTTGTTCAACATGGCGCCACTTTGGCAACGCGCAGGTTGCCATGGAGATGCGATGCGTCAAGGACACAGGCAATTTTTCACTTTGTGGGTTTCCTTGGATACGTCATGAGTCAAGAGTTGAAGCAATTAACAACATCTGAAGGTCACGCTGACGCGTCACGTTACGTCACGTCACGTCACGTCACGTTCACGTCGCGCGCGGCGTCCCCCACTCACCGACTTCCACGTGCAGCGGCGTCACAGCGTCCAAGACGAAGACGTCCTCGTCGCACACGTCGTGCGTCACCGTCGCCAGGGAACGAGAGTTGTACGCTCTGCAAAAGTTTCAGACTGCAATGACCCTCGTGGATTCTGCCGACATGTTTGATGGCAGGTTGCTATGCAACAATCAGGTCGGATCCAGGGAGCTGCGGCTCCAGGCCAAACAATGTAGTTAGTGCTGCACGCGCAATTTTTTCTTCTCATGTTTGCACGAAATTTACAACGTTGAAGCGCCCCCTGGATCCGCCGCTGACAATGAGCCCCAGATCGAGTGTCGGCCGCACGTACGTGACGGTGATGGTGTAGTATCCGGCCTGACCCAAGTAGTTGTAGGACGCCGTCTTGGTCGCGAGGTCGTCCGCATCCGACGCCGTCAGCTCCGTCACGAAGCCGTTGCCCCAGTCGACGACGATGACCATCTCCGTGCCTGCAGTGACGTGAGGGTCACGTGACATCTGGTCAGCACGCATGCGCACCCGTGGGCGCAGGCAACATACCAACTTGCGCATGTTTCACACGCTGGATCGATCTTGTCAGTAGCTTTTTTTTCGTGCAGGCGATGGCGTTGTCGTACGTCTCAAGATCTGCACCGAATTCGTTCTCAGGCGAAATGATAAACGATGCGTGATTCCCGTGTTGCACAGAGTTCACACACACACACACGCACACGCACACACACACACACACACACAGGTTTGCCGCAAGGTGGCGACAAAACAACAAACGCTTCGTCGCTGAGGTGGCCGCGCGTTAAAGAAAAGAGACGCACCCGTGTCCGTGGTGAAGTTGACGCTGACGACGTCTCCCGGGGTGACGACGTCCGGAGCGGTGATGTTGAACCCGGTGATCAGCGCCGCTGAAACAAGCGACGTCCAATCAGAATCTCCCGTGGGTCACGTGCTACAGGCCCGAGCCGCACTGAGCGCTGCGCATGCGCTGCGCACGCGCGCGATGCGTGGTGATGAGACGCGCATGCGTGAATAAGCTCGATCCACGTGCGCGGGCCGCGTCACCCCGCCTCGCGCACCGCGATCTCAGCGGGACTGAGCGTTCAGTCTGAAACACAACGGGTTAGTCATGGTCATCATGGAAAAGCTCAGGACAGCGCCGCGGTCCAGCTTGCCACGGAGAGCAAACATCTCAACCTCTGGATATGAGCTCCCCGCAGCAAGAGGAGCGGGAAAAGAAGGGTCAAGGTCACTGCAGAACGAAGCCCCTGAAGCCATAGTTGACAGGAAGCGGGAATTTGAAAGGAAAAAAGCGCGAAACGCGACACGAGTTGCTCCAGCGACGTGCCCAGCTCCACCATTCCTCTTCTCGACGAGTTCTCGTCTCGTCTCGCGAGATCTCCCTCCACCAATCAAATCGCTCAGCCAGCCAAAAAAGGGCTGACTGAGGAAACTGCGTTCACCCTGTAAGAAACAGTGGCGTATCCAGGCAACTGAGTGGCAACTGCCTATTTACCGCCTTCGAGCACAGGTCCTAGAAACCACAGGAAAGTAGAAGCAATACTCAACTGGGGAACAACGTCGCGCAGCTAATGGTCAAGTCAGACGCTGCGTCAAATGTCTGAAAAACAAGAGAGGTTTCGTTCAACACGAGCGCGTCGCCACCGAGTAACCACCACTCAGCACCCGAGTAGCGACCTGCAGGGCGTGACGGAAAGGGGTGTCCACTGAGAACATTCTGGAAGCAATCACCCCGACCTGGAAAGCCACTACCCTCGAGTGGTGCTCAGCCAGGCTTCGTCACGAAAGCGAGGCTGGCGACGGCGATCTCGTGCGACGGGCGCCAGTACAAACTCGCTACCAAGGCAACGTTCAAGTGCGCGCACAGGTTTGTTTCTTTTTGCGCACGTTCTTCATTTGCTCCTGTCACACTGTTCTTCTCACATATCAAGATTCAGCAAACATTTCATCGGCAACTAAAACCAGGAGAAAGAGTCTCTCATGAAGGACTTTTCCCACCCAGGATTCGAGTCCAAAGCTCCACGCCCAGACCCTCACGTACAGCGCGACGCATTGCAAATACATGTGCTCGCAAAATTATCACAAATTTTGACACGTGCGTTCAATGTGATCGTCAAAGTTGTTTTTGTACAAGTGGGTATTTTTACAGTCAATTGCATCGAAGCCTTCTGCACTCAGGACGTCGTACTCTCTCACTAACCCGGTCCCGCGACCCCACATTTTTTTTACCCACGTCTAATTTTTCGCGTGAGGTCCCCCCTCCCTGTCGTTTGGCCCTGGCGCGAACCTGGTCAGCAGATCCTGGACCTGGCGACAATGGCAAAAGCGCTTCGGATGGACTAAGAAACGGAAAACAGGCACAAACGTGTTCATTCTTTTGGTCCCCAATCCACATTGTGTCACCAATGTCTTGTGAAAAATGCAATGAAGGTTCTACTCACCACTGTGTGGGTGATGCCGCTCTGGTGTTGCAGTCGGGCCGGCTCCACCATCCGGCGGCTCCACATCCCCGCCGGCTCCACCGTCCGGCGGCTCCACATCCCCGCCGGCTGTGCGTGCGACCTGGTACCCCACCCTTTCCACAAACGCCACTTGGTACCCTTCCCCTTCCATGGTCGCAAGACCCTCCGATCCAGTTCAAGAACCAAACTTCTTTTGGGATGCAGTGTCCCCCCCAGTCCGAGATACCACCACGCTCCCCCCCCCCTTCACCCCTGGAGAGGCGGCCCGGAGCACCGCCCGGTCCCCGGGAGAGGGACACAGTCCCCGGCGGAGCACCGCAGGTTCCCCGGCGCAGCGGCACACGGTCGCCCGCTCCCCTCGGCCCCGACTGCGCCGCGCACCGCTGAGAATCGCGCTCTTCTCTCCGTCCTTGCACCGACCACACCCTTCTTCCGGGGAGGTCCGGCTCAAAAACTTCTGCAGGCCAAGAACGCAAGAGAATCAGCTGAAGCTTGGAACGTGTCTTCGGTGCCCACCCTGTCACACCCTCTCCCCGAAGACGATTTGATCCTCTGTAGACCACGGAGGATTCTCATTGGCTGATTGATCGCGAAACATCAGGTGGTGTGCGTCACGGGACCATTCGGCCCAGGAACACACAGGCTGCGTCTCAACTGTGGCCCTCCATCATACCGGCGTCACACACACGCACACACACACACACACACAAGGGGCACATCAGCTGCAGTTTGGAGCTGAGCATGACCCCCAAACAGCGTTCTGCGCTGCTTCACACGTGTTGTGGAGGGGGGGTTTCGCTGTCACAACGCACTCATCTGGCGCGCCCGGTGTAACGGTCCCCAGAGGTCTCCGTCACCCAAAGGCCTCAGGCCTCTCAGTCACAGACACTTCAGGTCTCTCCGTACCGCCACACCGGTCTCAGGGTCAGAGGCCTGAGGTAAACGCCCCAGACGTCGACGTCATTCTCAACTCTACGACCAGAGACTGAGCTGGACTGGGACGTCAACGTTCAGGCACAGAGTCCGTCTGGGTGTGCACTTGCCAAAGAGTGGTATTGCCTCAACAGATCTCGTTCCTCCCGTCGATGGTCACTTCCAGATTCAAAACGAACAGGACCGAAGCACAGGAACGAACCGCCCCGAGTTCATCAGTCTAGACTGAGGCGCCTGTGAAACTGAAAACAATTTTCGGACGGGTTTCCTGAACAAAACGTGCGTCAGAGACGATCATTCTCCCACAGAAAAACTCCGCGTTTCAAAATTGCCAAGTTTACGACAAACACGTTGAGACGCACGCGTCAACAAAACAAGAACCCCGTGACATTTCAGCGGCGACGTGTAAAGTGCGACTTGCCCCGGGAGGCAGAGGCGGACCCAGACCGACCCCGACAAAACAAGAACGCCACGTACTGAACACAGGCGCGTCTCCACGAGCGTGACGTCCTTCAGACTTCCAATGTGGGGGGAGGGTGCGTGTGACGAAGGACCACTGTGGAAGGGGTGATGTATCTTCACACTCATGACCATCCACAGGGCAGCTAGTATCAACAGACGTCCACCACCCAGCCTGGTCAAAAGTGGATCTCTTTCTCTTTGAATAAGCGTCTGAAGCGGCGACACGGACACGCGAACATTGCGCCACGGAGATGAGGCGTAGCACTGAAAATTTTCAGTTTTGGAGTCGCCAGCCAGCCCCCTCACGAAGGGAGTTGCCCCCCCCCCCCGGGCCAGTTCCAGACCCGCCTCTGGGAGGAGCAGTGAACCGTAGCGCTGTGACGCTCGAACACGACCAACACAATAAAACAACGACAATCGAACAGATTGATTAATTATTCATTCAAAAGCCTTTGTGGCGCCTGACACAAGATAAATAATCCCGCAAAGCGACCATCCTTCTTCGCTGAAAATCGTTGTGTTACGAAACATGTTTTGCTTCGCTGTATCGTTGTTTGTTTTTGCAGCTGCAGTGAATATTGAGTCCACCAGGGGGACTTCGTGCTGCTCGGCGTGCAGCGTGACGTCATGACCCGACGTCAGAAATTTCCGCGTTTCAGGACGTCAGCACTTTCTTGGCATTCCACCGTCGACACAAAAACCTTTCTTTTGGAAACAGCCCCTGACCTGGACATGGCGTTCTTCCTCTTCCCAGAACAAACGCTTGGCGTCACCTCTGCTGTCAGTTCCACGTCTATTCAGTGCGTCACCCCCCCCCCCCCCACCGGACACGTCAGCGTCACGCGACGCAACGGGAACGCACTGCTAAAAGTCGCGCGCATACTGGATACTTCACGCATCACGCTTTGCAGCAGTTGTCGTGGTGTTGTGCTCCATTTCACGCGTTGACGCGACGCATAACGCGACGTCCGACGTCGACGCGCCCCACGTGGTTTGTGCAGTGAGACACCAACGTCAACACTTTTCACATCAATATGGCTTCCTTCCACCCAAGAGTCAACACACGACAACCAACAACCTTTCAGTTTTTCTGAATTCACATTTAATTTCTACTGCCTGCAGGTTCTTGCAACAAACAACACACGACGCAGCGTCGCAGGGTCGGGTCAAGGTCGCGTCACTGAGCACGTTCGTTTGTCGTGCGTCGCGTCACGCGTTTTTCACGCGTCGCGCACGCTAATTATGGCGTGTGGCGTTCGTTTTTTTCTGTTCCCTTGGAATAGGGGTTTTCACATTGGTGACGCGCGGTTGGGTGGTGTCAGAATTTTTGATGCGCACATCAAAAGTCAACATGATGCCCAATGGAGAGCGTCAAATTATCAGTCCAGACTCATCACAGACTTTTTGACGCGCGCATCAAAATTTTGTCGCTGCGTCACCAATGTGAAAACCCTTAATATGTCCCGTTTGCTCTGGAAACGTGGTGTACGAGGAAGTCCCACGGAAATGTCCGAGTGCACGGGGCATGACAAACGAACACGCCCACACTGGGCGAATCCAACGCACGTCCAGAGCCCAAGGCACGTTCAGAAAATCGGCCCTGGATTCCCAGGAATGGCGATCTGAAGTTTTGAGGTGATTCACCACTCAACTCGAACTGAAAAGTTGGACTAACTAAAAAGCTGGACTTTCTCTGAGCCCATCTTGACTGGTGGCGCCAGTTCACGATCACACTCCAACTACAACAAACATGTCACCAAAGCAACCAGCAACCAAACAAACTCCCGTCCCTTTCCTTCCCTTCACAATTTCTTTCCACCCCCCCCCCCCCGAATCAGAAAACAATCGGAGAGGAAAGGATCGTCCCACTTGCATTTTATCATGCAAAATACCTCCTCGTCTGTTTGGCGCATTCTGATTCGTCCAGCTGCAGTCAATGCACTGTCCAATCACAGGTCTTCGTCCATGGAGATGCCGCGCGCCTCGAACGTCTCGGCGTCTCTGCAGCGCGAGTTGACGAGTTCTCGGCGGATCTCGGGCGTGATCACGTGATGTTTGTGCGCGCGCAGCAGCTCGAGCAGCGCCTCCTTCTGCTCCGACGATACGTCCTCCTTGTACCTGCAGAAACGGACTGATGTGAACATGTTCAAGGTAAAACAGTACACACACACATATACACACACCAGGTGAAACCCATTCGTACCTGCACGCACACATACACACACACACACACCAAAAATTCCACAGTATCACGTAGATTCTTCATTCACTGTCCCGGACGAAACAAGACTCCCTCACCCCTTTGCCCAAACTGTGACAGACGCACCCCAAAGCACATCACAAACGTTTCACACAAAACACCATTGCGACCTCACGTGTGTGTCCGCGGTTGATCAACGGTAGTTCGTACCTTTGGGCGAAGACGAGGAGGCACTGGTGCCACAGCACGGGCAGCTGACGCGTGTCCCTCTGGAACCTGCAACAGCGTCCAGAAACAGATTCACTCCCCGCGTCCGTCACGTGGTTCAGGTTCGTTCCCTGCTGGCCCTCCAGCGGATCCAAGGGCCTACCCTATGTACCCGCTTCCAAATTTGCTTCGCATGAAACACACGCACGCACGCACGCACGCACGCACGCACACACACACACACACACACACACACACACACACACACACACACACACAGAGTACTTATCTGCCTCCAAGCACTTTGCTGAAGAGTTCAAGCAGCGATCTCATTTTCGCAAACCACAAATCAAACAAGAACACCAACGTGATGAAGACGCGCGACTGCGTGAAGATTCGAACCCGTTCCGAGACTCACCCGAGGAAGTGGAACACGACGGCGTCGATGACCCGGAACGGCAGCGCGTACTTCTTGTCCAGCAGGGTGCGTAGGAAGATGCTGTTGGCGCCGTTGTAGTCCATCTCGGCGATCTTGATGATCGCGCATGCGCTGTGCTCCTGCGGGATCGAGAACTTCGCGAGAACGGACGCGACGATGACCGCTTCGCGCAGCGTGCACGTGCCCGACTGAAAAAACACAAACAAGAACATCTGCCCGTGTGAACACACGCCTGGGATCGGCCACCTTCTGAACGGACCGCTGTGGTAACCACTTTGCCTTCTCTCCCCCCCCCCACCTCGCAAAACTGACGACAGAACCGATTGTTGCACACAAACCAGTGCGCGTCATGTCTGAGCGACAAATCACAACGCCGAGTCGTACGCCGCCCAATATGAAGAGATTTGATTCAACAATCCAACTTCATGTTTCGTGTGACACAGAAGGTGGAAATTGTTTGAAGAATTCTAGGTTTGTTCTGTTTTTCCTCTCGGAGAAACACACAGATCTACGGGAATTTGCTTCTTGACAATGATGAAGAAACGAATGTTTGTGGCAGTTGTGTTCAGTCGTCTTCGATTGCAAGAAAACTTCTGGAATTGAAAACAAAGACGCCGCATCTTTCTCCGGGTGCGGCACCAGTGCTAAGGCGGCCTGGTTCCCCTCCACACACACACACACACACACACACACACACACACAATTACTTTCACACAAAGACACGTGGATACCACACCCTTCCTCACCCACACACCATGTCAGGAAAGAAACTTGGCAGCTGACCACAGGGTCAAGGTCGTGCGCGCGCACACACACACACACACACACAATGCACCACGCGACGCATCACACACACACACACACACACACACAATGCACCAAGCGACGCATCACACACACACACACACACACACACACACACTGCACCAAAAGACGCATCACACACACACACACACACACACACACACACTCCGGACAAACAAAGTGCTTCAAACTGTTTATCTTCCCCCCAGGATTCTCCACCAGGAAGAACCGACAGTTTACGTCGTGCTGGGTACTGCTCACTCAATCAAGTATGCACAGCGATACAGTGCGCCTGCGCAGGGATCAGGGATCAATATCATTGTTTGTCTCTTTCATTGTTCTGAGTCAACAGGTGAGATCCGGATCGAAGCGCCCGTCCCCGGAACACCGCGTCCTGATCGTTAGCGACGTGACGCGCGTTGTCTTAGTGACGTCTGTTTGCACAAGTGGCTATGGGAGCGGATCCAGGGGGCGGACCCAGGGGGTTTGAAGCCTCCCAACCTTGACCCCCAAGAAAACATTTTTGCCACGCACGTGCACGAAAAAATTTTGAAGTTGAGCTTGCCCCGCCCCGCCCCCCGCTCGGAGGTTGAAACCCCTCCCTGACCAAATCTTAGATCCGCCCCCGGGCTGCTACTTTGAACTTCGCAATCAAAGGAAGAGAGACAAGACGCACTGTTTGGCTCGTCGCTTTGTGCGAGATTTCCCGTTCCACTCAAAGGGAACTGTGATTGAAACAGCGATGCAACAAAGGACTCGGTGCAGACCCGCCGCGCGAGAATCGAAATGTGGAACGGCCACATGGTACCGATGTGTGTGTGTGTGTGTGTGTGTGTGTGTGTGTATGTGTGTGTGCAATGCGTGCGCAAGAAATCGGGCAGACTTGGGGGTTGAACAATGGGATTCACACACGCACACACACACACACACACACTCTTCTTGCTTCCACCTGGCTGACCCACGCATACACACATGCACAGTACTCCACACACACACACATACACACGCATGCACAGTACTACACACACACACACACTGACGCACACACACACACGCACACTCCTCTTGCTTCCACCTGGCTGACCCACGCATACACACACGCACGCACACCGTTCCCGCCCCACCCACCTGACACAGCGGCAGGATGATGCCCTTGTAGAACGCGCCGGGCTTGAACAGGGCTTTCTTCAGAGCCTGCAACAAACAATGACAAGTTTCAGAGCCTGCAACAAACAAAGACAAGTTTCAGAGCCTGCAACAAACAATGACAAGTTTCAGAGTGCAACAAACAACGACAAGTTTCAAGTTTCCCGTATCCACCCGTGTTTCGGTGCAAGACTTGTGCATCTCTGGGGTCATTGAAACAATGGCAAACTCACGCACACCCACTCCCCTTCTTGTGCTCAATGTCGGGTGAAAACGGTGCGTGGTTTTTGGTGATTTGCGCCTGGTTCCCGAGGGTACCAGGTGGTGCAAAGCACATAAGGCATCGTGGACAAGATACTGTGGACAGCACTTTTCAATGAAAATGGGGCTCAATTTTGTTCATATTTGGTCAAAAGATTTTGGCTTTGTGTAGCATAGTGCAGCAGGAAGGATTTTGTTCAAATCACTGTGCAAAAGAATGTTGTGTTGGAGTGGGCAATAATACATCTTGACTCTTGGTGCACATCACGCGACCTCCCTGGAGGTATTTTTACGCGTGAACACAGCACAATCCGCCCCCCCCCCCGGGTCAAGGTCGCGAAGGACACGACGCGAGACAAGAACTTGACCTGATCATTCAAGCGTCATTGTGTAAAAGCTCAACACAGTCGCGCACGAGAAGGGCCACACCAAATTTTTCACAAACGACGTTGCGCAGCGCAAAATTTTTTGCCACTGTGAACTCAGCAACAATCATAAAGAACAACGACCCCGCGCGAACAATAAATTCTCGCACAATTAGTGATTCTCAAAGGACACGACAAACACTCGGCGTTCCCATGAATAATTTCGCGACGTCGTCAGCGCGTTCGAAAACGTCGGAAATTTAGAAGCCAAATGACACGGCTGAAGCGTAGCAACCGCCAAACACAGAACAAAGGGAGCAGATACTTGATAACGTACTTGGATGTACTCCAAACACTGCGCGCAACGCGCCACTTGCCTCATCAGTGTAAAGACCTGCTTGGTTTGTTTTTGCGTGCTTGGAAAATCTCAAGAAACGCAACGATTTTGGCTTTTTGGCTCCATGACGAAGATTCCAAAAACAACGTGAACGTTTGGGTTTCAAGTGTCCGAAAAACAGGGGGCTTGGATCCAGAATTCATGAGAGGAGGGGGCAGCCTGACCCAACATGTGAGAAAATCTTCCACTGCAAACTGTTCAGAAACAACATTCGAGGACACATCGTTTGCGAGGTACAGGGAATGAAAACATGACCACTGTCGGAATCCTCCCTCCCCTGCATCATCTTCCCCTGGTCCCCATAAAATCCTCCCTGCTCCTGATCCCCATCCTCCCTCCCCTCCCCCCCCCCAGCACGGACGCGCGGCGGGTACGACCCAGGGGGTGGCCGGGGGGAGAGCGCCGGGGGCGCCGGGGGGGGTGGCGAGGGGGGGGGGGGG
>JAAUXT010014060.1_pt1 | contig 18378 bp, 21 predicted proteins | sample 7278171 | NCBI WGS metagenome assembly JAAUXT01 (sample SAMN14350112, study PRJNA611818) | marine sediment metagenome | isolation source: surface marine sediment (1.8m) | place: French Polynesia: Moorea | collected 2018-08 | reverse complement strand
TTGTTTGCAATAAGGGATGTTGCACTGATTCCCTGTTCTGTTTTGTGCAGAAAGAATCATCCATTCGGAAGATACGAGGCATAAACGGTTACTTATGAAATTCCCCTCGTATTTACTTTTCCCCAATAACCCCACAGAAATTCTGGTTCGTTCTATGCCTGGGAACGGACTCGCTCACTTCGCCAAGAGCAGCGTTTTGAAGTGCGAGTGTCTTCTGCTAAAGTTCTTTCTGCTGAGGAAATGCTCGGCAGCAGTGCTGAAGGGGGCTGCAGGTATTGTCAGCCGGGCATGATGAGACAGGTGTAAGAATGGGGAACAGCTGCAGGCACGTTGGAAGCTGTCAGATCACAGCCAGAGCTATATTTGGCCCTGAAGTACCGTTGGCTTCTGAGGCTGTCATGGTGGGACGTTTATGTGCAGATAAATTTGTCTGGACAGTGAGCCGGAGGGAGACCGCGCAACACAAGGAATGGACCGGCCGACAAGAATGGCAGTCTGCGTGACCAAATGACCCGCAGTGCCGAACCGATGATGCGATTGGTCGGGAACATGGTCAATATATTCCAATTGCGTCTTGATGTGGACCCCAGGGTGGGAGGTGCTGGGAGGGAAATGCTCGTAAGAAAACGGCGGCTTCGGCCTTTAATAGTAAATCAAGTGTGAAGCAGGAGACCATGAAGTTGACTCGAGCGGGTCAAATGTCTGCAAGGTCCTGAAAGCGGCTGCCTCACATCGCATTGCAAAGCAAGTTCACCACGCCTTGTGGAGACAACACGGAGCTGAGTACAATTTCTGCAGATACAGCCACTGACAGACAGACACTGACACGCGTCTTTTCGTCAGATTTTGGGGCAATCCATGTTGCGTTGTCGAACGTTGCCCTTCCGGCTTTGATAAAGATCTGGACTCATCAGGGCTTCATCCATCTTCAAATAGCAACAGTCTCAGCGAAAAGAAACATTCATCTGCTACTTTTTGTTTTCGCAAAGAATTTATCACTCAATGTCTCAACAGTATTTCTGGGGACGTTTTGTGTTCTTTGTTCCGTTGTTGAGTGATCTGGAAGAAAATGTACTGCAAATGGCACGTACTTTTTGTCCGCAAAAAGATCGCTGTGTTGAGCTTTTGCTTTCTGCACGCCTTTTGCATTACTTGTAGAAATGGGGATTTTGGCATTCAGCTTCTTGTCGTTTTTTACCTGTGTCTGTCGGATGCTGCCTTACAAAGCTTGTGCTTCTATTAGATGTATCTATTGACGAAATGCCTTGAGTAGAGGAGCGCACACACGCGCTGTCTCCACTGCGTTTCACAGCTGTGACTGCTTGCCGAGTCGATGATGCACCTGGTTTGGTGAATGCAGTTGGCAGTAGCGTATCGCTCAACTTACGACTCTGCATGGTCACATTTCGTGCACAGATCCCTCATTTTTCTGCAATGAGTGAAAGGGTCAAGGGAGAGTGGACCGAAAGTTCCAAGGGTCCGGGGTCTCTTTGGCACGTGTGGAATTGAGCCATCTGTGGAAACTGCAGGTGCAGCGGTTGCCCGGACTGAATCGTGCGTGGTCGAGACAATAGACGCCCACCCATCCCCGCTGGAGTCAGTCGCAGGCATCTGCTCATTGATGAAATAAGTCTCAACCTGATTTCAAAGCCAGCTTCCGTGTGAGGGCATGGTAATCGAATGACGTCACTGCGGCAGGAGAACGGTCCCAAAAAAGACTCCGTCTGAGGTAAATATTTCCATGGTAACAAGAGTGTCATTACTGGTGGAAGTGTCGTTTGGTCTTCAAAGCGTTGCGGGGGGAGGGGAAGCAGCTTCGTTACGCGACAAGTCAGGATTAACATTAATTTTTTTTCACAAATGCGTACTCACAACTTCTTTTGTCTGGGGATTTGTGGATCATCTCAGAAATTGAACAGATCACGAGCAGATGTATGTGTTTGCGTTTGCTTCCAAAAAGAATTGGAACATATTTTCTTGTCACTTTTCCCCTGGAAAAGACACGGGTTCATCCAAAGGCATGAAACCAGAAATGGAAGTCATTTGTGGGGCTTTTCTGCGCAGAAAATAGGAGTAGAACTTGGTCTTGAACGCGTAGTGCTCTCCGAATTCCAGATTTAGCTGTTCATTTGAACACTGTGTCAAACACAAGTCAGTGTTGGGGCAACTACGGACGCGAAGATACCCCTTTTGCCATTTCTGATGTTCTGAGGACTCCGCGTTGAGTGAATTCGATGATTTGGAAGTATTTACATTCAAAGGGATTGCTGTGTCAGTGACAATTTTGTTTTGGTCCTTTGGTTCAACCTTCTTTTGCTGCAGTTGAAAATTTTTTGAATTGATTTGAGATGGTTCCAACTGACGAGCAAGAGGTCAAACAAATGAAGTGTGTGCCTGGGTGTAGGGGAAGGGGGTTCTGTGGGATCCCTGACTGCCCTGTCCACTTCTTACTTTGCCCGTTTCCAACCCCATTCCAAACTGGCCCCTCCCCGCTGCCTAGCAACCCCCACCCAACACCTTGCCCCACTCCGTCCCTGAAAAAGCCAATCAGAGAAGCGTTCGAGTGCGACAGACATTCCCAAGGTGGGATATCTTTTCCTGATTCCCCGATTCTGACGAACGACTCGGCACACCACCAAGTACTTCGTCCTGAAGGACTTCCTGTGATCATACGTCAGATCCCGGATTGTCGGATCTCTGATCCCAGTGATGAGGAACCAAGTCTGTCTTGTGAAAGTAGGTCAAGGCTTCAAGTGCTTGAGGTGCGGAGGTTTACTCACCTGTCCCAGGTATATTTAGCTCACGTGTTGTTGGGAATGTAGTTTTCAACCTTCGCCTCAACTGTGTTGGAGCTGGGTCAGTGCATCCCAAACATCACCACCACCACTTCACCGAACCCACAGGTAGAATGTTCACAAGCATGCCTGAGGAACCGCGCTATCAGTCCTGACTTCCACGTGGCGTACAGTACACATGTACAACTCAAAACGTGTACGCGTATCGTGCACTCTGAACAAGGTGGAAATCAGTCGAGGGACCCACTCACTGGTGAAGGTTGACCTCCGAGGGGGACGTCTAGCAAAACATCAAAACACCTCCCAGATTCTCCCACAGGCCACTGTCTTTTGGTCAGCAGATTGGTCATTACAACACGTGTTGTTCCCTTTCTTGTGCCCTTCTGGGATCGTGGCTTGTTCTGTTAGATACAGAAAGGTGGTTGGGAAGTATTGAGCACAGACCCTCTGGTGAAAGTGCGCTTCGGAAGCTGCACGTATGATCAGGCCACAACAAACACCAGCAGCTCGCGGCTGCAGGCAGACTGATTAATGTTCCCGGGATTCTCCGCCAAGCTGACATTTCGGTGCAATGGCGATAGGTGAATGAGCCACAGGTTCGCCGCGTAAATATTTGGCCCCGGAGATCTGGGTCGGGCGGAGGTGTGCCGAATGTAGGTCAACGCTAAGGACCCCTGGTTCTCAGGGATTGTTGCGCCAAGAGCTTTGGTAGTCAAAGCAATATTGACATTGCTGCCCGTTTGGAGACTTTCTCAGCTGCCCTGTGGGTCCAGAGTGCCTTGCGTCACGGAGGGCTCAGCATCAAAATAAATTAAATGTGGCATGCTTTTCTGCCCTGCAAGGACATCCGCGGAATCCAATACACCGCAATGGCCATATTTGGAAAAGAGCATGAAGGACCTCAGCAAGTGCGGGGATGTAGTAGTCCCCTCCCAATTAGGGAAGCAGGGAGCAGCACGCACCACTCTGTCATGTTAAAAGCGTATTGATTGCTGAAATCTGAAAGAAGGCAAAAAATACAGCTCGCATAGCTGGAGCCGGGGGAACACTTGGGGCTGATGCCTCGCGAGCGGCTTTTGTCCTGTCCGGAGTGCTCGATGCCGACAGAAAGTGAATAGAAGGCTCTAATTGGGGGAACTGGCTGCGAAATAAATTGGATGTTCATGCAGGCAGAACAGAGCTGCTGCTACTCCCTCCTTCCCCATGAACATGCTGCTCGATGTAAAGATCTTCGTCTCCTGAAGGGAATTCTGCCTGAGATGTTCAAGCTGGAAATGGCGCTCTCTTTCTTGGGCCTGATGCGCGTGTCACCAGCTTCCTTTTAGAAAGGAATAAAACAGGTTTTTGAAAGTTGATCGTGTGATTGTCCTTTGGTCCATTTCTTGGCCTTTTCGAAACTGAATTTGGCCACAAGTGTGACGTTTACAGTACCCATGCACCCCTGCAATGTGATCAGAACCCAAGAACAATTTAGCGGTTGAGCTTGGAAGCAGCTGCCATGACAAAGACGCATTGCAAAAGCTGTATCATGCAACGTTGTGTTAAAATCCATTTCGAATAGCCAGGACAGGAGGGGTGGCCCTGGATAGAAAAGCTGCTTCCCAATAATGAGTTTTATGCAACAAGCCATGATGGTGGCATTAGCTACATTGTGCTGCAGGACAAGCAGAATTGCCGATGTGCTGCGGGCCACGAATAGATCTGCTCGAATGTACGCAGAAGGCGGCGCCTTTTCTGGCCAGGCACAACTGCGGTTGGAGTTTGGTGCAAGAAAGACAAAGTGCTGAGCTTCCTCTGGTCATGCCGCACACCTTGAAATCATGAGCACAACCACAATCTCCATGTCCGAACCCCCTTGCGCAGAACAATAGAACCTTATTTGTCCGAATACACAGATTGGGTGTCCACAGCAAGCTGGTCGAAAGAAGGGTCAGAGGGTTCCAAGAAGCAGGCGCGATCTTCGTCGTAGGGAAGCAATTGTTCAGTTCCGATGGCTTCTGCAGTGACAAGAAGCGGGCCCTGAGCGTTTGTCCTCCTCGGTGTGCAGCGCGGATGTCGCATGTGAAGCCAGCAGCACGTGGGCTCGTGTGTGGGGGAGACCTGTGGCCGAACAACGTGAAGCGGATGAGGCGCGTCCCCAGTGGGTTGACTCGGAGCAATTTCTGATTCTCTCTGGTGTCTTGTTACGGCATGTGGGTTCATGACATATTGGGTTGGCGGTGGACGTGGACGCGGGACTGCCTCCCCAATTGAATCCAGTATTGCTCGGCTCATCTGGAGCGAAGATGATTCATTCTGATGGATTCGCGCGCAAGTCCCCAGGGACGGCTATTGTGTGTAGATGTGGTGCCGACTGGCAATCCATTGCATGTACGTAGACTGCGAAGACGGTGAATACGGGCAATATTGCTCTCATATGAGCAGCGCTTCATCAACTTGTGGCCATTAGTGAGCTGCAGCTTTGTGAAGAAGGGGAAAAAATTAGTGGAAGCGCTCGGGTCGTCTCCAAACGATCTGTCTCGAATCTTAATGGGTGCGGAAACTTCTGACACATTCGTTTGGCTTCCCGTGCCGCTGTTGATGTTCAGAGAGAAGCTGACAACCGCCAACTCCACCATGATGGGACATTTATGTGTGTGTTGACTGATAACTTTTACCAAAACAATACTGCTCCACCCAAGCGACATTTGGCGTCGACAAGTTCAGAAAATTATCGTCCAGGCAACTTGCTCAATTGCTGGACTGTCAAAAGTCCAACGTTCAAAGCTAACACCGGAAGTCGGTTGTGTGAGTGAGACCAGAACCTCTGTTCTGGAAACATCAAAGTTCGATCCACATAATTCAGCAGCACAACCAACCGGGTCGCAAATTTGTTGAAGGAGCAATCAATGAAACTGTCTGTGGCCCCCAAAAATAGCAATTTCTAGTTGCCTCGCAGACAGTTCAGAATCGGGCGCCTGCCTGCACAAGAGCAGCCGCAGTTCATGTGGATTTCTGCTCAGGTACCGTTTCAAATGGATGAGGCCCTTGAGACCGTTCGGGGGCAAGATGGCTGCTTGGTGACTGCAGTCTGAACTGAGAGAAAGGCTGAGCAGCTGAATAATGAAATCTTTCCTCGAAGTTGTGAAAAAGTTTGCCTTGATGGTTTCACCCCGCCGCGCGACCAGGATTGATTTCTGTCGCCCGAAACAATGCAGCCCCAGAATGTGCGTTTCTCCACGTGCTCGTCGACTGCGTGAGAACAACACACACACACACACACACACACACACACACACACACATGTGTTCATGTTCGCTTCGTTTTCTTGCAGAAGACTTCACTCAGATCCGGAAGAAACGGAAGACGGTCAAGTTCAACGGAGTGACTGTGTACTACTTTCCTCGCAAACAAGGCTTCATCTGTGTCCCGTCGCAAGGAGGCTCCACGCTTGGTAAGAACTAGAATTCAAACGCCATTGATGTTCAACTTGGCTTCACACATTCTGCAGACCGAGGCTTGTGACGACGTCTCAAGCCTCCGCTGGCAATGCTATTCACTGGACTTCCAAAGGTCACTTTCAGAACTTGTGTGTTGTGCATGTGAAACACCAGACTCAAAAAATGCTCGGAAGGTCCAGTATTTCGGTGGCGTTCTCACACATCACTCGTTCCCCACGCGCCGGAATGGGCCTCCTCGCTGCGTTCTCCGCAGGAGCTATGACCATCTTGGGCAGAATCGACATTTTCAATCAGCCACTGCACAAGGCAAGAAGATTACTTGATTTCTGGCTGGCTGTGAGAATAATGCGACGCGGCTATGTAGAGCCTTCCATTAGCAGGAAGGGAAAGCAGCTTGGGATGTTCTCCCTCTCGTGGCTGCACGAGGCGGAGTGACGTCTGTAGACTTCTCTACGAGTACCTGTTACACAAGATGATAACTTAACAGCGGTGCAGTCTGTGCGGAACGCTCAAGATGAGAACATTTCTGAGTGAGTTGAAAGGACAGTTGGTCAGGTTGCATTTTACTCACGACGTACATCGGCGAGAAATTGTCGTGCAAGAAAGGTGTTGACAGTCCCGTGGTTTAGTCTGTTGAAAATATTTCCTGCCGCAGACAGACCGAGTGTCTTTGGCTGTTTGCGTGTGTGACACGAGGCACAGTGAAAAAAGTTTATTTTGGCATTTGCAATGTGTCCACGTTCGAGCCAACAAACTTTGGACACTTGAGGCGATAACAGATGCATTCTGCTCGGCCGAGGAGGAGCGAATCGACCCGCAGCAGCTTTGCATGAGCAAAGCGCCTCGTACCTCTGACATTTCCGCGATTTCGTAAGAATATTTACCTGATGGTGAGTGGTTCAGGATTAAACAAAGAAACTTCTGGCACATCACCAAGAAACTGTCATGGAAAGGGAATATTTCAGAAAACCACACAGTCCAGCACGTTGCAAGTGTTTTGCAGCAGATGCGGAAATGAATTTTTGTCCAAACAAGAGACTGGGTACAAGAACAATTTGGTGATCATTGCCTCGAACGAATTTTGCAAAATCCTTGTCCACGGCAATAGAATGTTGAGGAACTATCTGTGATCACTTTGTGAATGTGGAAAGAAATGGACTTTGCAAAAAGATAATTGATCTGCCCTGTCGCTCGTTGAGTACTCGCCTGCAGACGGAATCTGCGGTGGGTTGGTGGATACGGCCAGTAGAGCTGTGTATCGCACTTGTAAACATAGGCATAGTGCCAGGAAAACATGAAATGCCTGGAATTTCTAGGAATAGAACGTCTGTGCTCGTGATATCTGAGTGCAATACCAGATACTTCCGAGTTGAAGTAGACTTGACGGGAGAGGCTCCTTCATTGTGTTTCCTGTGCCGTGGTAATCTTCACACTCAGACTTGGGTTTTGCAACAAGAGAAACAAGGTGATAAAGTTCACAATGAATCTGAAGCGAAAGTGTGTACGTAATGTCTGAGAAAAGGTCTTGCTTTTTTTCGACTTGCGCGTCAGTCGGTTGAGGCAGAGGGATCAATCACCCTAATCACTACTTACGACTCAAACAGCCGGGGGGGGGGGGTCATCACAACACGGAGATTCTTGTTGGTCATCGTCCCCTGGCAGCCACTTGGTAGTGATCAGGGAATGAGACGATCGCCACAGACTTCTAACCAGTGAACCCTCCTGGGGTCATCAGAGAGGAGGACTAAAATTCACAAAATTCACAATGGTGATCACCCTTCCCTGGTGGAAATTGAGACTGGGTAGTAATCACTCGTGGCGACACGACGCTCTTGCGTGCAAGGCTCTGCTTTCATGTTTTGCTGAAATGGGGGGCGGGGGGGGTGCGAAAATGGCGAACAGGTCAAAATGCGTAAAGTTGCAAGTTCATCAAGAGCCTGCGTGGACCTTTCACCTCCAGCTCCAACCAACCCAGGCGAAGTGAGTGTGGCAGACAGCTGGAGAACAGATCCGTATCCGCAGCGGAAAAGAATTGGGTCAGACCTTGTGATCTCAAAATGAGGTCACTTCGGATCCTGTGGAGTCTCACACTGCGCACGGAACAGGTATTTAGGAGTCGGTAGAACTGACACGTAGGTTGGGATTGTGCTGAAGATGTGATTCCTGGGGCGTGTTGTACATGATCGAATCTCATGCCAAGGCAGCTGGATCTACGCGCTTCTGAGTTTCCTCCTGCGTGATTGCTGGATGGTCAGACGCCATTTATCCAGCAACTTTTCAGATGCGCTGAAAGAATGTAAACAGCTGAATACGTGTGTTGACTGGCTGTTAAATGCAAACAAGCAACAACGCATTGTGAGGTGCGTAACATTCTCATAAACACGCTGGTTATTATCGGGAAAAAATTGTCGCACCTGTTGCCAAGAATGCTTCTCAGAAGCTGTATCGAACTGTAATGTTATCTGAAAGAACGCTGCACACGCAACGCCATTTTGTCTCAGCGTTAATGGATTGAGATAGGGAAGTCGCTCCTTCCTCTTCTTTCGCTGTCAGTCCACCTGCACAGCATTATCGAGAATTTATGCAGGGATGGTGCGGGACATTCGTTGATGGCTTGGACAAACAGGGACAAAAACATGTCTGGAAGCGGGCGACATCAGACGATGCGTGTGAGCGGTGCGGTGCCCCGGAACCAGGCGCGAGTGGCGGCGGCGGCGGTGGCGCTCGCTCGTTCCGAAGTGGTGACACGGCCCGGGGAGGGACGGGGGGAGGGCCGCGCCGTGCCCGGGAATCAATACACTTCCTTCTGTGGATGGTGCAGCTGCGCTTCGCCTGCACTTGTTCTGTAACAGATGCCGCCCGCTCGATCCACTGAAAATTATCCCGTCGCTTTCCAGCGTCATTTTTGTCGAATCGTCTTCGAAGCGGCGTCAACGCGAAAAGGCTTTTTGCGAACGCGCCTTTTTTGCTCACTGTGCGGTCTGCTTGCAGCTGCAAGTGACGACCGACTGGCTGAGCATGATAAAATGATAAATGTAAACATAACGATCTCTCACTGCCATAAATAGACAAATTTCTGTGTGCATGGCGTATGAAGCTGTGCAAATTAAATCAACGTTCTGTTTTGGACACCAGTTGTGTGTCTCTGTCCGTTTTGCCTTTTGTTTTGATTCACGAAGCCCAAGCCCAGACATGAGGGAATGTGTGTACGCAGGGGGCGGGTGATGAAAGGCAACATGGAAGAACACATGAGCGGTGTCCATGGCCACGGCAAAAGCTGCTGTGGTGCTTTTACGGCCCGTGCACCGGCCCAATTTATGGAGTCATTTACCGACGCACATTTTATCTCTTGATCCCACTTGCTGGGGGCGGGTTGTGCAATGTTTGCCGCGGGATCGGCTCGCAGACCGACTGATCCGCAGTCTGATCGCCTACAGACGATGGATCAGGATCGACATGCTGCGCAGCATGCTCGGCGCGTGCAGCGGGCGGGGTGCGCGTGCATGCATTCATGACTCAACCTTATGAGGACAGCGCTGTTGACAGCTGAGCTGCAGCTGGGGGTGCGCTGAATGTGGGTCATCATCCAAGCCTCCAAATTTCGTGATCAAATATGTGGTGCCTTTTGACGTCTCGAAATATTTGTCACGATGATATGGTCATCGTAGCCTTCTCAAATATTTCCCGAGGCGAAACACGACACTTTTTCCAGCCCACACACGGTTAAATAAAACGAACGTGACTGAGAAACACGGGTAGGTCCGCTTCGCGGAAAATCCAGTGTAAATGGCCGGGATTGTGTTGGTTTCGGCGGAGGTGAAATATGGATGTGATTTATCGACGCGCGGCGGACCCTGTCAATACATCCCGCCCGCTCCTTCTGTTGCAGCCGCCGCAGCAGTGAGCGAGCAATTACCTTTTCTGTTCTCATACGCTGCTGCTGCTGTTAGATTCCATGCGTGCACACGCGCGTGCGAAAGAAAATAGTCTTTGTAAATTCTGCTGTTCCTGCAGTCATGCTTTGTCCTTCCGCAGTCACTGTGATCAAGTCCCGTGAATTCAGTGAAAGCACCTGCTTCCAAGCAAGAAACGAGGTTGCTCCAATAGTTTCCTTTTGTCTTTTCGGATGCACTTCTGTCCGGAGAAAATGAGGAACTCGGACCGCTTCACCGCATTCCTCCTCCAGGGTGCTGCGCGGAAACGAGCGTCTCGTGTTGGAGATGGACCTCGTTCTGTTGTGCACCTCAGATTTAGATACACGAAGAGTCGGGCCGCGAGACGAGGAATCTCGCAGAGTCTGCGATCTGATTCGAGACGTTTGCCGCCCCCCCCCCCCGGAAGTACGAGCGCTTCCGAGAATCTCTATGCAACACAGATTTGATGCTCATCTTTCCACATTTCATTTCAATTTCTTCGCCTATTCAGATCGAAGATTCTTTCACTTCTGTCTTGGACCCACTTTGCGGAAAAAATCTTCAAAAGGGTCCAATTCGTATTTTCTACCACCTGATGACGCAGCAGCGACACGACATTTTACTGTTAAAAGACATTGATCGGCGTGTCTTTTGTCTTCCAGGTATGTCTGAGACGCACTTGCAGACGGAGAAGTACAGTGTGAGCGAGTACGCGCGAGAACAGCGCAAACTGCACAAGCAGATCCTGCGCGAACAGCAGAAGGCAGCAGGCATCGCCAACAAGCGCGCCACCAGACAGGTTCGTGCGCGCAACATGGTGGGTTCACACACGATGTGCCATGGCTTGCATTCCAACCCAATTCAACGTGGTCTGCGTTGTTGCTGAGGTGGGATTCCGATCCCTGCTTCTGCACCCCACAACCAGCGACTGACCAACAGGAGAACTACGGAAGGCACAGTGTTTCGGCCCAAACTGTTTTGATTTCAAAAATAAAGTGTCCACAACCCCAATGCTGTGTATGTGACGTGGTTGATCCATCGTGCATTCACGAAATCAAGTGAAGCGAAGCTGTGCCGTGATTTCTGGACCACTTGTTGTCGCCAGAAGGCTGGGGCGGCAGGTTCGGACGAGGCGGGCTCAGCGGCGTCGGACTCCTCGTCGGACAGCGAAGACGAGCTTAACGTGGACGAGTACTACTTCCTGCAGCCCGTGCCGACGCGCCAGCGACGCGTGCTGCTCCGCCAATCAGGTGCGTCCCACCGCCACCAACAGGGGGGGGGGGGCGGCGAAGTGAAATGCAGAGGGTTGTCGGTGGAAACATCTCAAAGTAGGCTGGTGCAACAACCAGCTTGGCGAACCCAAGACACGAATGAAAGCTACTGTCGTTCTTTCAATTTTCCGACGCTGTGCGCATCACTCTTGATTTTGTCCAAGATAACTACGACAACACCGCATGTTTGCAGGCATCAAGAAGATCGAGGCAGTGGAGAAGGAGGAATGTCGCGACATCCGCACGTCGCGCGAGATGTGCGGCTGCGACTGTCGTGTCTACTGCGACCCGGAGACCTGCTCCTGCAGCGTCGAAGGCATCAAGTGTCAGGTACGCGCGTCCTTGTTCGCTGAGACGTGCTTTCCACAATGACGTGTGAAACTTGTTGGCGGTTTGTCACTGTCATGGGTGGCAGCTTTGCAATTTTCGTTGTCAGAAGGGACTGAAAAATCGTAGGTTTGATTTTTGTTGTGTTGCTCGCCGCCTCAGTCGTTCGAATAAGTTGTGTTATTCTCTGCAGGTGGACCGGTTGTCGTTTCCCTGTGGGTGCAGCAAGGATGGGTGCAGTAATCCCATTGGTCGCATTGAGTTCAACCCGATTCGGGTGCGCACGCACTTTATTCACACTGTCATGCGCATTGAGATGGACCGGAAACGGGAGCAAATAACTCAGATGTGCGCACCGCGTACGAACTCGTGTGACTTCCCTCAATCGTCGCGCGAAAATAGCGCGACTGGGCAGGAGGAAAGGACGGATGGAGGAAATGTAGAGGTTGTGAATCCAGACGTTGAGCGTCAAGACTCTGAAGAGTGTGATAGTGGTGTCAACAGCCCCGAGGACAAACCCGCCGACGAGACATTCAACGACGCCGAGGCAAACAGTGAAAACGACGACGGTTCTCAGCGAGTAGTCCCTGCTTTGCCTCCACCGAACAAAACCCCACGAAGATCGTGTTTGAAGCGTCGCCCGAGCGCCGACGCAAAAAACCGCGGGTCCGTCACGCAGTTCAACAGCAACGAGCGCGGCAGCTGCCGGGACTGCGGCTCGTCTGACGTGACGGAGATGCTCATGGCCGGCGCGCATTTCGTCGAGTCGGGCGAGGCCGGAGGCGGCGGGCCCACCCTCGAGATGGACCCCATCATTCCGTCGCAGACGAAGGTGATCGACTGCACGGGCGCTGGGCTGGGCGGGAGCGGCGGGGTGATGGAGGTCGGCGAGGCAGGCGGCTCCAACTCACAGTCACCGCTCGCCAACGATAACCAGCACCAACACTTCCAACAGGTAATTTACTCGTGCTTTGTCCGAGAAAATTGAGATGGATTGCATAATGCGCTACATCCAAATCAAGTAAGTCACTTGACAATACAGCGTCGACATATTACGCGTCAAGCTACCTGTTAATAATTGATCGCTCGTCAACTGGGAATGGAATGGCTCTTTTTTGCTGGAGTTTCATCTGGAGGCGTCACGGTGCTCCCTCTGTAGGTGATGCTGTTCGGAGACGGGGGTGAGGAGGAGGAGTACGGGGGCGACAGCGCGCCTCCCGCAGCCACCATGTTCACCTTCAAGCCGGACGACAGCTCGTACTCGGAGAGCAGCGACCCGGACTGCTGCAGCGAGGGCAGCGACGACCACCCGGCGGCCGCGCCCCCGCAGCCGCCCGCGGCTCCCTCCGGCGGCAGCAACGCGCAGTTCAGCGCCGACGCGACGCCCGCTGCGCAGCACTACTGCATTCCAGGTACAACTCAACGAGTCTTCTGCTGATTTCTCGCAGATTATCTGCGGCAACAAATTTGTTTGGCCTTTTTGTTCCCATTTGCAAAATTTGACATGACGCCCAATGTGGCGCAGGCTGCTACTTCTGAACGACCACTGTTCAAACCGGCTTCTTGCTGACACACGAGTCGATGGGACCAAATTCTGCAGCAGCAGGACGTAAAATGTAAAACGCAGGTCCATGTGAAGTGACCTTTTCATACTGGTTGCCCGTTTCCGTCTTTGCGAAATGTTACGTGTTACGACACGATTGGTATCATTCTGCGGGCGAGGAATGGAAATTGTTGGTGTTTTGCTGTCACAAACGGGTTCATTTTGAGTTCAATCGCTGATGCTTTGAAGAACGTCTTTCAGGATCTTCTTTTGAGGCGTCGACGGCGCAGCCTGAGCAGAAGTACATGGAACTGAGCGCATCGACGTCCGGCTACAAGCTGGAGCCCATCTCCGAGATTCTCAACCCGCTCCGCTTCGCGAGCTACGACTCGAGCGCGCTCGCTCATCAGAGCTGGCACACTGCCAACCCCGCCACCTACCCATACAGCGAGGCCGCCCCAGGCGCGATGCCAAGGTACCCGGCGGGGTATCCCAGCATGCAACAGGACGCCACCCAACCAATAGCAGCACACGGTATGGATCGGCAAGAGTACTTCGCGAACCAAAGTGACACTCCTAACAGAACAAACGACATGTTGCCATATCACCCCCATCCCTCCACGGCCCCACCGCCCGGGGGCGCTCCCAGCAGCAGTTACCATGACAACGGTGGCCCGTTACCGTGTATCGGAGCCCCGCCCCTCAAGTCCTGTGACATTCCCGCCGCGTTCCAGTCAGACTGCTGCCCTCTGCAAGTGAAGGACACAGACGAGGACTCCGGCTTCAAGGACCTGTCCGCGGCGTCTTCCACCGCGTCCTCCCCGGTCAAGGACGACGACGACGTCGTGACGCCAAAATACCACGACATGACGTCATCACAAACCACGGCTTCCGTCACGACGCCAGCGGCCTCGGCGCAGTTCACTGATCTCAACACGGCGTCGTCAGCTCTCAACGGGAAGGGCGCAGAGCCCTACTCAGCCACCGCCACAACCAAGGCCAAAATCACGTCGGTCATTACGAGTGACGACGACACCAATTGTCGCTACACAACCCTGCTGAGTCCGCAGCGCCACGGGTCCAGCGGCGACAGTTCTCCCAGCCAATCTCACTCGCAGGAAGGGTGCGCGAGCAACGGCGTGGAATCCACCGCAGCACCCGACGGCGATCTGTATCCGGAACTGAACGAAGAATACATTCTGCCAAAACGCACATCAGTAGTTGCAGTGCCCACATCCACCATGGAGGAAGAGCATGACGTTACTGATTCTAGTCCTATCTGTCAAAATAAGATTCTAACGGACTCTCACGAGGATATCCAGTTTGAGGCAGCGACTGCAAACAAAAATGGCACGGTCGCCAGCGCGGCCGAGTGCGAACATGACAACACCAATGCAACGGACAAACAACCAGGGGACAAGTCTTCCGACGGAGATGAGAGTCAACAACAAAATTTTGGGGAAATTATAAAGGAGAGTATCGTGGAAACAGTGTCTGCCTGAAGAAGGAAATGAAACAAAACGCATCGTCCTGAATGGTTGGCGGCGTGCACTCTTGTGCTGGTTCCGGCGTGCAGAGATGGTGTGACACTTGTGACATTTTACCTGTCGAAAGTTGCGAACCTGTGAGTCAGTCAGGAATATTGTGCACAGTTCAAAACGTTTGTGAGACTTTTTAATGGAAGTGACTTCACTTTGGAAATGTTAACCAACCTGCGCGATGGATTTTGTGCCAGGCGTACTGGTTTCGTCGCTTTGTGCCACAGTCTTCACAGTTCTTCAGCTTCAATAGAGGGATCACACTGGGTTTTCTTGCATTGTTCAAAGTGTGCACGCCGTCAGTGTTTGACTGCAGCACTCTGTTCTGAGCCTGAATAATATGCGGTGTGTGTAAAATTTTGTACGCGCTGAATAATTCTCAGTGAAGATCGCTCATAAAAATCGTGCGTTTTTCTCTGAATAGCTAGTTTACACAAGCTGTTCTCTAAGGACCAGACACGATGGGGTAACTGTGCATTGCCAGTGTACCAATGTACACTGGAAGTTGCAAGCTACTTCTTGGCAAAGGGATCCCTCACAGAAAATCACTTTTCTAGCACATGTTAGGCTCGTAGTTTTAGGAAAGTGTCGTTGTCCACATAAAAATGATATTGCTATTTATTTTTCTCGGTACCAACAGTGACACTGACTTATCAAGAGTTGTGTACAGTTTATTCAGTAGCGAATGCAGAGTAGTAGCGCAGTTGTACATAAAGAAAATGCGTATTGCGTAAACTAGCACTCATTTTTTTACTCACATCTTGGAAGTGAATAAATAGTGCACTTAGCATGTGTACGTCTTGGAAAACAGTTGACAATGTACGATTCTTAGTTGTACAGTTTTTGTACGTTTTATGATCTATTATGAATTGGTGCTGCCTGATTTCTTAGGATTCCACTCATTTGTTCCTTTGTCATCATGATTTTACGAACCAAAAGAGAAAAAAAACCACGTTTACCGTCACTGGTGCATTTACGTTCGATTTGTTTCTGATGCATCGCGAAGAGTTTGTTTTTCATTGCTACTTGTTGCTGGGTGTCGTTACGAGGCTCTTCCAAAAAGTCTTTAACGTGCATGTTTAGCGGTTGGAGGCCTCAGTGGAGTGCAGAAGGGTGAGGATGGACACCAGTAGTCAAAATGGGTGTAGGTGCATTCATTGCCTGTCTGTTGTAGACACCCAAACAAGTTTGAACAATGGATTACCCAACCTCTGAAATGCGGTTAACTTGTTTGTCAACAAAACTGCCGTGTCTGCACTCTGTGCCGCTAAACATGCACGTTAAAGACTTTTTGGAAGAGCCTCGTAAATTCCGATTTTCGTTGAGCGACTGTTCTTTGTTGATTGTCCTCGAATTTTATGAAATTGTGGAAGAGGTCCTCTCTTTGTCTTGTGCATGTAAAGCGACGACAATTTCCTTTCTGTTTTATTTTTTTGTCTTCGGAAATTTGCTTTTCGTTTCTTTTGATTCAAACAGCCCATCTTCAGAACTGTCTAGTTAGGATTTTTGACAATCATATCCACGATACAGGTCAACGCGCCATGTTCGCTTTTTGCTGTGTGATTTCTATTTTGGGTATGGACGAATCTCAAGGTTGATTGCCTGCAGGCAGGGGAATTGAAACGGCAGAAATCAGACTCTCAGATCAGACTCTTTCAGAACAAAAAAAGAAATGTTGGTTGAGAACACATCAAAACATGCAGCGGTGGGTGGTGTCGAATTGATCTCTTGTGATGGTTGAAACGTTCAACTTGTTGCACGTCGGTTCGGAATGGCGCACTGAGAAAACAGTAATTCTAGGCGGGCACAGTTCGGTCAGCAGTCTGTGTCAATGCTCTGCTCGTCGTGGTACCAAACAAACCGAATTGAGAATGTGTGACGATGTTGTCTTCAGTGAACCATTCAGAATCGACATCCTCGTTGTTTTCTGGTATCATCAACGACTTGTAAGTAAAACATTTAGGAAATTGCATATGTATCATAACCATGTGTTCGTCTTTGTGGTTGTGTGGAATGCATCGTTTTTCTGTATGGGTGGCTTTTGTGTGAAAGATGATGCAACATGGAACTCGACTTTTCGTGGTGTTTCACCCGACGTTTTGCTTCAGGAACATGAGGTGTGATGGTTTGTTAAGAGTCTGCACTGAATGTGACGTGCGTGTCACTGCTTTGTACGAAATCTCGTTTCTAATCAAATGACCCTGCTGTGCTGAAGGGTCGATAAAATGGCAAGCATGCATGCATGGCAAGATCTTGCTTTTGCGAAGATGAGAGTAATTTATTGTTTTACTGTCGCACACCTATTTATTGAGATACATGTGTTGTATTTATCTTGTGGCATGGATTTTCCTTTTGCTGCTGTGTGTCCGAATCGAATTCAACGCGACCTCAGTTCAATGAAGGAGGCTTCTCCACCTCTTCCAGAAAATACTTTTTCTGGTTCACATCAGGTATCGGTGAAAGCGTAGGTGTATTATTTCCTGGCTTTGGGTGGAAAATGGGCAAAAATAATTTCAGTGGAGAGAACCACAACGGAAAAATTGTGCTGTACTCAAAACTCCAGTCATGGAAGAGCTACAGGCGGCTTGAACAATAATTCAGTGGATTTTGTCCCGAGTGGCAAATTTCGTTTTCAAAAAATATCATGCTTTTGTTTTTGCTTCAAAATGTTATTGTAGCGCAAATTTTAATGATCAATGATGCATGTCAATTACTTAAATAGAAAAGAAGCTGTGATTGTGAAGTTTCTCTTTCCGTCAATATTGTACAACCATCTTTCCTTCAGTTCTCACTCACCCCACTCGCCAAAAAGCACCAAAAAATGGAAAAAAAGGACGGTTTTTTATCAGGGAAACAGAACGTCGAAATGTCGAAACCTTCGTCCTCCCGACTATGGTGGAAACTTTTGCTCTGCTGCAGTTATTTGACGTAGAATAATTAATCCGCATAGTTTGCCCACTGGTTCTTCCTCCCTCAATAGGTTGTTGTGGATTGTGAACCCTCATGCCCTGTTGTCTGGATAGTTTGTGAACGTTCAGAAACACCAACACTTCAAACGATCAAACGTCACATTCTGTTGTTGCAGAAGAACTTGGTAGATCTAAACTTGGTAAACCATTGGGCTTGCAGAGCTGTGACTGGACACCATTTGCAAAACTTGTTCTTCAGTGATGTCAGGGTTCATCCATCTGTAGCGTGGTGCGACTGCAAGTTTGCACCACGTCGTCGCATCGCAAGGGCACGGAGGTCATCCACGAGTGAGCGATAGTGAACGAGTGCGTGACCTGCGTGTCCACGTGCGCGACAGGCGTGCGACGAGCATGTCGCACCACACTACTCATGAGTGAAGTCGCGTCGACGAACGGCGGATGCTGTGACCTGAGCGATTTGAGTCATGAGTAATAACCACATATGTAGGTTGACACATCGCTCAAAGGACCATAAAAGAGACGCACTGACCTCATTTCATTCATAACCAGTTTGACTTTCATTGTGAGCATGTCCAGTGTCGTTATTTTGAGTTGACTAACTGAAGTGTGGTCGTCATGTC
>JAAUXT010075138.1_pt1 | contig 18384 bp, 17 predicted proteins | sample 7278171 | NCBI WGS metagenome assembly JAAUXT01 (sample SAMN14350112, study PRJNA611818) | marine sediment metagenome | isolation source: surface marine sediment (1.8m) | place: French Polynesia: Moorea | collected 2018-08 | reverse complement strand
CAAAAAATTGCATTTCAGTCTTTCCTTATTTGCAGCAGTTTGTACTTTACTTTTGCTGCCAGTAAAGGGGAGGTTTCATATTTGGGTGGTATAGTTGTCATATAAAAGGTTGTATTGTGAACACTGACTGAAATGTGGAGGCCACCTTCAAAAAAAATCCTTAAATTTTGGTTCAGATCCTTGAAAAACCCTGGAAAACCCTTAAATTTTGTCACTGCCGGAAAGTGGGAACCCTGTAAACTGGGAAAAGCGCGTTGCATCGATGCCGCTGGCGTCTCATTTGTGTGTCGGGATTGGGACCGATCTTGGTGAGGTCGTCGGACAGGACGAGATTTTGAAGGGTGTTGGGCTGACCCAGGTGGGTGCGAGAAAAGTGAAGCCGAAGGGGGAAAGGTGGTGGGGCAGGACTGCCATTGTGCTCTTCATTCGGGCGAAAGGTTGTCCCCTGCGTCCCAGAGTAATTTCTCTTTGTTCCTCTGGAGAGCTTGACAGGTTCTGAGGATGCTTCACTCGGGTTACACTGTTGAGCAAACAGCCAGCTTCACAGGTACCGGTTTCCTAGAGGTTCCAGTTGAAACAAAAATCAGTCGTGCGAGACTCCGTCCGAACAAGATTTTCCACAATTGGGGTACAATTTCGAAACATTGCATTTTGTTGCAACGCCCCCCCCCCCCGATCCGCACCCGGGGAGGGGGGAACACGACGCACTTGTTGCAACGGGAACGGGAAACGCGTCACGAGAGAATAGCTGCGTAAACACAGGGGCTCGGATCGATGCCGTCGCTTATTAGAGACTAGAAAATCTGCTATTAGCGCGTGTTACACTATTGATCCAGAGCCTCGTTCCGTACCGCGTGCGAACAGCGCAACGGATCGACCTGTGTGCGCATGCCCTTCAGGTCACGTGAAGACGCCCAGGGCGCAAGGGATACACGCGTGACTGACGCATCCGGTGAAAACCCGGGCTACAGAGCGTCGCATCCAGTACAAAATGACAACGGGTTATGGTAATGCTGGTGTGTGCTACATCAAAGAGAGCTGGGGGAGAGCATAGAATTGTCTCATCTCTTATTCATATGATGGATCTATCTCTTTTTGCTTCGGAGCGAGGTGTGGGATGCCGTGTTTACCCAGGCGCGCCAGTGCAGAACAGGGTGACAGAAAAGGAATGCATCTGTGTAAACCATACCCCACAAAAGAAAGAAAAATTGAAACAAATTTGTGTTCAGCAATTTGTATTTTATGAGTGATATTGTGCTAGCTTGAGACAACATTGCGTTGTGTTCAGATATTCGCCAGGCACAGATCAGAATCCAACGGGATGAGGGAAACTGCATCTGGACACTTCAAGCTGCTTTCATACGCCCCCCCCCCAAACCTTCAGAACACCCAACCGGCAGGAAAACCAGTGAGAGCAAAGCAAACGAACAGCCGGCTTTGGGGTCTTCAGCTGCTGGTCAGCTGCATAAAAAATGTCTTGAACGAACGAGGGACCAGAAAATTTGAACAGCTTGTGAAGTTGCCGGTCCTTCAGATTGGGTTTCGCTGGGCGCACAACGCTGTGTATCCTGAACGCACCATGCCAAAAAACATGCATGTTTCCTGGACATTGGACTTTGATTCGAACACGCGTTTCCTGTTTGTCGCAGTCTCACAGCCACAGTTTGGTGTTGCTGCTGAAACTGTAAAGTGTTGGAGGTTCCCAAATTGCAGTTTCTGTGCTCGCACTTGGTTGGTTCAAGTGTGGCGTCCGGGAACAAGACAATACGAGCAGGCTTTGCGTCGCGGCTGGCGGAGCAGCGCTCATCGACTTGCTCGCAACGAGCGATGAGCTGTCATTGAAGAGATATCATTCGAATGAAATGCATAAACGCGCAACGCAACAAGTGCAAACATAGCCGGCTGGAAACGCGTTGTAGAGACAATTGCAGGTTGCGGGGTGGATCGATGTTGCCGGGGGCTGCGTTGCCATGACGCTGACGTGTTGTATGTAAATCTGAACCTCCTGTTGCAGATTCAGGCAATCGGTCCGTGACGGCTGTTTTACACTGAGTGAATCCGTTGTGTTCCCGAACAATTCAGGGAGCTCTCCCCTGGACACGTGTTATGCAGAGAGAAAACGTTTGACGCGTCACACAAACCCAAACCTTGTGAGACCCAAGTCAACGAACGCATCGTCCGTCGACTTGTCCAGGGCCGCAAGAAGTTGAGTGCGAGTCCGGTCCAAGAGACCGACTGTGCAGGAATAGGTGAAGCTCGTTTCCTTGGGACAGACGTGTATTGAGGCCCATTTCATACCGGACGCGTCGCGTCCTTGTGCATCGCAAGCGTGCCTGGGGACTAGTTGATGGGCGCTGCGTCGCATCAAATGTGAAGCGAGTCTTGACGGGGCAGGTGCGATTCTCGAACGCAGCACAAGCCTGGATGCTGTTCAGTCTTGTTTCACACCAAATGCGTCAGGAATTGCGTTTCAAAACCAGGTCAACAGACTTGTTCTGAGACGCAAAACACTTCCAACCCAGCGCGAAGCAGGCTTGAAGTCACCCCCTCGGTTTCTTCTTTGCGTGCCCTGTTCAAGTGAGAGGGTGCTGAGTTGACTTGCCTTGCCTGAAACACAGCGTTTGTCGCATTGCGCAGTCTGACACTTTGTCTTTGACCTCACAACTGGACAACGGATCTTTTTGCCTGTCCGTGGGTGCTCGAGAACTGACCGACGCCTGAGATGTCAGATTTCAGCTTCCGCGAAGAAATGCAATCCCCGGCGAGGTGAGGCTTTGACAGGGGAGAGAGCGCAGGATGCGCCTGCGGTGAGGTGCTCCTGTTTCCCGCTCAGGAGCCGGGTCACTCTTCCGCAGGGAAACCGCTGTCTCGAGCCTCGAGGCACCGTGGTTCGGGGGCAGGGGCGGATGCAGTTCGGAACGTGGGCGGGGGGAGGGGGGGTAGGAGTGTTCTATGATTGGGCCAAGAGGGACCGCGACCGCGTGACCCGTCTTTGAAAGGGAGGACGCTCCTGTGCAATGGAAACTCAGAGGCCCCAGTGCCTGGGTCATTTCAGGTCCAAATCCAAAATGCCCAAACACCGCGCCTGGCAACACGCGTGTCTCGTCATTTCATTCCACCTGTAGAAAATTGAAATTGTGCGTGGGGTAAGAGATACGTGTCCAGGAGACAGGCCTGAACCCCAAGATCCTCCACTGTCGAGTTTCCTTCCGTTACCAACTGAGCAGCTGGATCTGCATCCGTCGCCGGAAAAGGAGGGGAACCTGCAGGCACCTCGAGTCCCCTGTACAGTGGACAGTTCATTGTCACAGGGGCGTCAGCTGGGAGGCGGAAGCGAGACCGTGGTCGTGGCGGAGCAGAGCCCTCTGGATTTACCGCTCGCCATGAAACCGAGAAGTAGAGCGACGCTTTTGAACTGGAGCTGATAATGGATGGACGGACGCCCGGCAGTGTGACGCCCTGGAGATGCCGCACGCTCCGAGGGCTCGTGAGGCCCAGCACCGTGCTCAGCTCGAGAGCTCACAGGAAAACAGACAAATTCAGCATGTTCTGGGTGGATCGAGGATTCGCTCCTGCATGAGCCTTGTCAATGTGGTTGTCTGAGAGCGTCCTTCATGAGGCGGCTGAGGCCTTGGTGTGGTCACGCTTGGTGCACACATGGTCTGGATGGACGCAGGATTTGAGCCACATGTGGGATTCGGATTGCGTCGAACTGACACTGGGTGAAACTGGATGACGCCTGTAAAACTGAATTTTCGTGCTTTGCTTGTGATCACGAGCTTGTCATTTCAGTACATTTCATGTGGGATACATTTGGTCGTGATCCACAGCGAACGGACCGGTCATCCCTGCTGTGGGGACAGGTGGTGGTGAGGCCTACCACACACAGGAAGCGTTTCGCGTGGTTCTTTCACCTGTCATCAGGCTGTGTCAGCTCAGCTCGGCAATGCAGCCGCTGCAATTTGTGCAGGGATTCAGCGTACGTTGACCGGAAACGGAAATGATGAGGTGGAGGGATTCTGATGCCTGCAAAGTTTGCGCGTGGCGCGTCGAGGGTGAACCCCGTGTTTCGGCGTGAGGATCTGTGGTTCACATTGGGCGCATTGACGCAACACTAATCAATGTTAAAAGCGTCGGGCCACGCTGCACAACACTGCGCACACAACAGGTTGAAATGGAGGCATCCGACGAGCTGCGCTGTCAGAAGACCGTGTGGTGTCAATGCGTACTTTTCAGCGTCGGGACGCAGGGTGGGAAGGGGGTACTGATGAGACTGGGTTTGCACTGCACAGCAACGCAACTCGTGTGGTGTGAACCCGCCCTGAGCTTTTGGAGTGTGGGAGGCTGTTGGAGGGGAGGGAGAAGCGCAACCGGGAGGGGTGTGTGCTAATGGCTGATCAATGTGGGGCACGTCGCAGTAGATTTACGTGATGAATAAACGTGAATAGGGTGATGAATTATCGTGATGGATTCACATGCTGTCACGTGACGGATTAACGAATTAATTGGCGCGATGGATAAACGTCCATTAGCGGCGCATCGCACTCCGGTTTATGGGCGTGCGTGCGTGCGTGTATCCATTGACACAACAGCACGACGAGTGTGCGTGGTATGCGTGAGCCCTGTGGTGGAGCACTGCAATTGTGTATGCTCACCGCGTGAGTTGTGAGGTCATGGTGGTTGATTGCTCGTAACGCGTTGTCAACGTTTCAGGTGTGTGTGCGTGCGTGCGTGCGTTGGGCTTTTGTAAAACTCAGCTGCAGCCGCTCCTGTTCGGTGCTGCCCCTGCTGGAGGGTGTCTGCTGAGGGCTTCTCTTGGGTGGTGACACCCCCTTTGCAACTCTTCCCTGCCAGTCTCCCTTGGCACAACCCCATCGCCACCGTCCGTGGAATCAAGCAACTGAACCCCACCAAGATGTGCACGTCGCGCACAGCCTCATCAGAGGAATCCAGGTTGCCAGAAGTTGAGGTGTGGGTGAGAAAACGTTTATTTGCAGATTTCATGTCAGTTCTCGCCAGTTGGTTGCGAGTCAAGTGAGCTCTCTGCTTCCGGTATCAAGATCACGTTTCCACGTGCTACTGGCGTGATGAGTCGCGTCGCCGGCAAATTGCGAAGCCCTTTTGGAGCAAAAAGCAGCACAGATAAAGGCAGATTCTGTTGGGTATCGAGTATCTGCAAGTCATTTGAATGCTCGAGGACATTCACGTCATTTCGTCATTTTCATGGGAGGCCGCAGCAGGTGACAATTCTGCGAGCCCCTCATCTGTCCTTCGTGCGAGGAAATGGTGGAAAAGGTAGAGACGGCTCTCACACATATGGTTTGGGCCGGATTCACATTAGACTGCGTCATGAGTTACGTTTCTGGCAAATGTTGATGCTCAGCAACGCAGCGCCTGTTGAAGAGATGCAACGCCAAACGTGACCAGTGTCAACCTGGCCTCAGTCCTGCTGCGTTGCATTGGCAGCACAAGACGGCAGGTTGGTTGACTTCCCCCGCTAATAGGTACAGATTCATAATTTATAAGTTGACTCGCAGCTCGGGCCTTCTGTATTCAGCCAGCTTCAATTTGTAGCTTGCACAGTGACGTCCGCCGAAGAACGTCATTTTCGCGCGGGGACACCGACAGCGCGCCGAAAAGGGACTAGACGCGATGTGCCAAGTTTTCAGTGTCCGTAACTGCACACAAAGTCGCATCTCGCGCGCCAGAATTTCGATCCCATCTTCGGGGCGGTTTGTTCGGGAACCGAGGATTGACGAGTTTTCGTGACGTTGATTGAAACCCATTGGGCTCGTGATATTTTGCACCTCCTTTACCGGAAGGAATCGATCTTTGTTCACTCGCTGTCTGCGAAGTTCTCCGTCCAGGGTGCAGTGAAGCGAAAACTGACACAAAGCTCGCGGGACACCAGGGAGTTGCGTGAATTTGGAAAGAATCTGTGGAGGATCCAGGGTGAAGTCAACAGAAGGGAAGTCGGCTTCAATGTTCTTCCTGACCTTCAATGCTGGATTGTGTGTGTGAGTGGGGGGGGGGGGCTTTGGCAGATTTACTGCTGGAGCGAACCGAACGTTTTGTTGTGGATTCCACCAATTTGCGTTTTCGGAAAGCTGGTGTCTGATTTTGCATTTTGTCGGAATGTGGACCTCACCCTCCTTGACGAATGTCCCACTGTTTTGTCGTGGTTTGACGTCATTCACTCCACGTCTCGCTTCAAGTGCGTTTCCCACACAATCGAACCTGACTGCAGAATCCTGCCATTCCCATTCACGGAAACTCTAATGAGACACATTTGCAGGAACGAAACAAAATACGCTGCGTTCATTGCAAAAACAATTCTGGCAAAAAATCTGTTTTGACGTCAAAATGGCATGTCGAGTGTCATCAGGGCGATAATGGAGCAGTTGGAAGTCGCGCGCAATAGACGCGCGTTTCCTGAAGCCTTGGCGCAGCAGTTTCACCTGTTGCTGCTGCAGCGTCCTATTGAGGCGGCGCTGCACCCAGCGACTCTGTCGCATTCACGAGCCGCGTCTATTGTTCATCATCGTCCGGATTAGTGCGTGGGGAGAGGGCTACGGATGCAGAGAGCGGGTTGGGAGGGAGGAGCGAGGTGTGTGCGTGTGTGTGTGTTCAAAGAGCCACACTGAAGTGGCCAAAGGTCAGTCTTGTCTTCAAGAGGACGTGAAGCTGCTGCTACGAACCCTGGGCTTGTGAGACGCATCCAGTTGCTCCCAAGGTCCGCTGGATCCGGAGCTGATTCCCCTCATTGTGTCGCGTTTATGGCGGAGCATGTCGTGATTCAGAATGGCCACAAGTCGTGCGAGCTGGAAGGAGCCGGTTCACACACAATGCGTCAAGGCGCCCATGTTGCAGTGTGAGCCCTGGAAGGACGCAGGGGGTGTTCGGAAATGCGTTCGGTTGCCGTACGAACGGGTCTTATTCATGTCGTGGTGGTGGGAAGCAGGTCCTGCGCCGACGGTATTGCCGCAAAATTCAAGGGCTGATTTTCAATGATCAGGCAGTGGCGAACTCCAGTCTCTGGCTGAACTTGAAAAGTACTTCGTGAACACAGATCACTGTTTGGGCTGGATGTCAAATTTCTAACGTTTTCCGTTGGCGCCAGAGCAGAGACGGTTCTGGGCAGGTGGTTGTCGTGACCACTTTGGGTTGCCGTGACGATTTCAGGTGTTTCTCGTGAGCGCAGCTGTTGTTCGTATTGCAACGTCAGATGAATCGCAGGCGCACGCGATTTGACGCTTGCGTGCAGGATATGAAACTTCCAGGAAGCATCACGCGTTGCACTGCATTGCAAACGATGGGATATGAATGCACAGTATGCGTACACATCCAGTGCAGTGCCTTTGAGCTGAATCTGCAACTGTTGCCTGGAAATAAATACATGTAGTCGATCAAAGACCGGACAGGGCAGTGCATCTCGCGGGTCAAACTCGTTGAGTGCGTTCGTGTCACGAGATCAGTTGTCATGGTGATCTCGGTTGATTATTGTAATTTGCAACAGTTTCCTGGTCTTGGCAGGTCAAGATAATGAGAGACCTGGATGTGGGGATGTGTGTGCCTCAGGTGCTGTGTGTCGCTGTGAGGTGGGCGTGGGCCGTGCTCGGCGCTCAATCGCAGTGATCGTACGGCGAGTAACGCCAAGCGTCAGTCATGCAGTGTGTGCAGAGCCGACAATTTGTGCCAACTTGGGCTGAACTATTTCACCTCTGTTCGTGGCAACTCGTGTGTGTGTGTGGGGGGGGGGCGCACGTTGTGAACCGAGTTCGAGGAACTCTGTTCGCAACGCGACAGGTGGACAGCGAACCCACGAACCCAGGGCGAGTCTGGATCTCAGCGCTTCCTTCTCGAGAGTCGCTCCCGGCTGCAGTTTACTCGGTTGCGTAGTGATGGGCGTATCGATTGCGCGCGCATTGAGGAAGAAGCTGCTCCGCGCAGCGCTGTCATTGGTTGCGCGACGCGGGTCGTGTGGAGCTCGTTCATTGGACGGCGGCGACGCCCATTGATTCTGCGCAGTCGATAATAGCGGCTGCTGCGCGGAGCGAGCTGCGCGCCACTGCTGTTCACTGTGGGAAACATTTCTCCACGTGCGTTTTTCAACGCCTCTGTAAAACACATTACAATCCAAGCGCGCGATGTGCAAAAGCTTGAGACTAATTTGTTTGTTGTTGGTGGTAAATCGACAGGAAATTCAAAGATGTTGGCCAGCGCACACAAAGTTCAAGCGTTGTGCCGTCGCAACAGATTCGAAGGACAGCACGTTGGGTGACAGAGTTTTGAGGCTGTATTTTGCCTGTCAGTGCAGCTCTGGCCTCGGTGACACATTCCCCACTGTGCGACAGAGCTTTCACTTCCTCACGCGTCTCCAGTGACGCTTTTGTCATTGTCGTCTCCAAAAGGCGTGTCGTGTGACGCGTCGCTGCGCGTTGGATCTGGTTCTGAGAGTGCGCAGCTTGGGTGACAGACAGGCGGGGAGGGAAGCGAGCTGCCGCTGCAGAGCTGCGCCGCGCGCCGCGCCTCACAGCCGTGACACAGACACAGGTGAAGAAGCAGCCTCACACGCACTGCGCTGCGCACACACAGGCGAGGGAACAAAAACGCGCGCTGCCGCACCCGCCCACCATTTTTACTGCGCGACGACTCCGCGCGGAGCGGGGGAAGGCCTCGCTGTGGTGACGGGAGCTGTGGTGGAGACGAGGACTGGGTACGCCGCGCGCTGTGCCAGCCGAGCTCGGAGGTGGTGGAAGACACGTGACGGGAGCGAGGACGGGCGGGGTGGCGGGAGGTGCTTCGATCTGCGCCGCGGCGCGTGAAACAGCTCCGCACGGAGGGAGGAGGGAGGGAGCAGCGGGAGGGACGGCGCGCAACAGTTAGCGCGGAGCGGCCGGGGAGCAGACAGCACCGCGTGAAGCGGAGGAGGCACGAGCACGAGTCACACTGATGAGAACAGCGTTGGGACGCAGAGCATAAAACAAGACTTGACAGGAAACTGAGAGCACAGATTCAGCCTTCTCTGAACCGACGGCGCACCACGCCCAACCACACCACGGCTGCTGCTACAGCCACGTTCTGAAGGGAGGCTGCGGCTGCACACAGGTGAGATGCAGGCACCGCTGTCGGGTTTCGTTCATGCGAGATGCGTCAGGGTTGTGTGGGTCTCTGTACAAGTCGGCGCCCACTTGTACAGGGACGCAGCGCACGACAAATGTCACGTGAACCCGACCTGAAGAGGCAGCGCTCACGCAGTGAGAAAGCGAGTCGCGAGAGGCAGGCGGGCGGGCGGGCGGGCGAGCGAGCGCTCTTTCGCAGCAGGTATTTTGAACGGCTTATTAAGTAAGAGAAAGGCAGGGCAGTCGCGCTTTGTAGAGACAGTAGGAAAGGCAGCTTCGGCGTAATGTGTTTCTCTGTGTGAGCGCTTGTTTCTGAGACGATTCAGGTTCACAGGGGCTGTGGCACGCTGGCGTCGTGAAGGTGACGCGACGCCCATTCACCTTGCACAAGGGCACACCATGGGATCCACCCAGTGTGAAACAGGCCTGAAGGGCAGTCAGCTTCTTTGTGTATATTTGTTCTGCTTGAGAAGGAGGGAAGGAAAGCTTCTTTCTGAGCAATCGACTGCCTCTTCTCGCAGGCCAATGTAGAACCCGGGTTCGCACACGGCGGATCGTACAATACGCGCTAATGACGTGGCTCGCTGCCAGTGCCGCGGGAAACCTCGGGGTGCATTCACACTGGATTCGTGTCGCACTGCGTCCTTCTGTATTACAGTGGCGCTGCGTCCTCGAACCAAAGACGCATTGACGTGTGTATGAGGACGCATGCGCTGTGAAGCAGTCGGAACGAGGTGGTGCCGTGTGCCAGTGTGATGGGATAATGAGGAACCCGAGAGCCTCCCGGAAGATTTAATTGCCACGTCTCTGAATGAAACGCGGATCAAATGTTGCGCGCTTCCAATTGGGCTTCCCGCCGTTCGCTTTTTTGGCTTTGAACGGCGCTTTGGCTGTCAGAACTTGTTTTCTCACCGAAAGCTTTTGTTCAGCAGAGTCAAGGTGCAATGACATTCACCTTCGAACGTAGGTGCACAAACACGCGGTGGGAGCAACACGTATTGAACTCGAGGCCCTCGTTAGAGAAATTGTCAGTCATATGCTTCAACAGCAGTGTGTGTGTGTGTGTGTGTGTGTGTGTGATCAGTGAAGAGGTGTGTGTATGCGAGTATGTTGGAGGTGTTCTCGTACGTGTCAGTGTGTGAGAGGACGTGTGATCCCGCCATTTCGTGTGTCCTCTCACGCGCCCGCCACACACAGAGGGCCACTTCAAGGTGGAAGGCGTCGTCTCACGCAGGTGAAAGTCGGAGGCTCCGCAGAGAGAGTCGTCCTTTGATACAGTCTTCTCGCGGCTCGGATTACGGGGCCGAGTGTCTCTAATGTCCCCGAGGCACGAGCTGCCGCAGACCTGTGAAAACCGCCGCAGATGAGAAGAGATGAAGGAAGAAGCGGCTGAGAACCCTGCGCTGTGAAACAGGGAGACGTCTTCAGAGAAGTGTGTGCGTCTGTGTTGGTGTGTGTAAAATAGTTGAGAGGATCGCTCAGTTATGTGCGTGTGACAGCGGGAGGTGAAGGACGTTTGAAGGTGGGTGGGGAGGCGTGTCCTCAGATCTGTGGTTGTGGGGACAACCAGGCAAAGTCGGGGAAGTACGTTTCCATGGCAACACAATAATTAGGGTTTCCGTGTTTCATTCTCCATCTGCACCTGCGTCCGTAGATTTCTGTTGACGGCTGTAAAGGTGGAATTTCGACATCTGAGGCGCCTTTTCATCGCTGGGCTTTGCGTCCTCTGCAAGCCAGTGGTTGCGTCGCGCACAACGCATCAAATGTGCAGCAGCTCTCAGAGTGCGGCTTGGCGCGCTTGCGGAGCGCGACACCGCTCCTCAAGAAGAAAGAACCGGGTTCAAGGTGCATGGGACGCGCTCCGAGGGGAAGGAACCGGGTTCAAGGTGGAAGGAGCAGCCTCAGAGGCGAGGTGAGCACCCATCGACCCGTCCTCTCTCTCTCTCCCGGCCTGACAGGGTCACTTTTGGTGCAGTGGCTGAGCCAGAAGAGAAGAGGCGGCCAGAGCTGAGCTCAGTGAAGGCCAGTGTGGTACGAAACAAGATGGAAAAAGTGAGACAGGTTCAAGCTCCACGGTCTGGACGTGATGCCGTCGCCATTTTCGCAAAGTCCAGGTGTCTTTAACGTGCAAGTGATTGGACGAATACTGTCATTGTTGACGTATCTTAAGTGTCAGGCAGCGCAGGTGAACCTTCTGTACTTCCGCACTTCACCTGTGTGGAAGAAGAGAATCCATCTCGGTCCCTGCAGCTGAAAGAGAATAGCTATCTCTGCGTCAATTCTGTGGCTGAAGCTTCAGCAGACAGCGATGTGTCATGTGATCCGCCTTCGGTTGTGAGTGTCAGTAGCAATTAGGGAAGTTGGACTGTGTGGCGCGCACGCGTTCAGTCGCTAACGGCCTGTCGTAGCCATGGCAACGCCTGTTACCAAGTTCTCTGAAGAGGAAAACGCCTCTTGGCGTCCCTGTGACCTCAGTGTACCTGGGGAGGTAAGAATGGACGTTGGTTAGTTGACAGACCGATGACCTGACCGGGTCTGATCGGGTTATCATTCAGTGGCGGGGACCAGCCACTGCGCGGGTTCCCTGTCTCGACCGGTGCACACGCGACGCGTCGTGCGTTGCTTTCCCTGGCGTCGATGGACTGGTACATGGGCGCTGGGCGTGCACCCACAACAGAAGCGGCGCCCATTGATACGGACGCCGCGCGTGACGCCTCCAGTCTGACCCCTGTCTAAGCGCACAGCCGAGGGAATTGAGCCTGTCTTGAGCCCATTGTATCAACCTGGCCGATATTGAGGTGCGTTGTGTACGATCCACGTTACACTCCACAAACGGTGCAAATTAACACCACCTCATTGCACGCATCTTTGCCTTAACATTACGCCTTGGTACATGTGGCGAAGGGAACATCTCAGCCAGTTTCATTCTGAGTCGTTTCAGTCCTCTCAGGAAGTGTCTCAAGCGTCATTGTCCAAGTCTGTGGGGCTTCGTGTCCGTGAGTGGTGAGTGACTCAGCGCCACAGATCAGCACATCGTCCATTCATTGACTTGGGCTGAGACTCGAGTGAATATGAACAGCGTATCCGATGTGACACACTTGGTTGGTGACGCTATATCCAGCATGACAGCCTGCAGCTTCATCTGGGAACCACGGTAATTATGGAAGAAGCGACAGTACGGGCCGGTCTGTGTTTGCGGCGCCATTTCTGAAAGCGCCTGCTTTTATCTGCAGTGCCAGGCGAAGCTAATGGATTTACTGCACATTCTGCAGCTGCAGGGAGATTATCCCTGGATTAGAGATCATGCTTACTGCAGGAACAGTCTCCTGGTCAGGAGATATAGCAGGGGCTGTTGTACTGAGCTGATGTTTATCGTGTGTGTTCAGCAGGGTTTTGGGCCAGATGCGCCGTACTCGTACAGGACGTTGAAGTCCGTCAGGTCGGTGAACATGACGTCGACGCGACATCCAGAGTCTCACACGCGGTCGCGACCTGCGACTCATACAGAAGGAATCGAGCCCGATGGTTGCCTCCCGAACTGACGCACCGAGTGCTCCCTCCACGTGTCGCGTGTTGATTTGCCACGAGGCTCGTGTTTCCGGTTTGCGGATCGGTGGGCGATATTTGATACCCTTGAAGCGTCTCTGTCTCGCTGCGCTTTCGTAGCGAATCGATTGCCCGGTCGTTTGTGTCTTCTGAACTGTCAGAGATTGTACATGTGACACACACAGACTTCATGCCTTCCAGACACGCACGTTCACGTGCTCGGGGGATCCAGGATTCGGCTCGAGGTTTGGAAAGGGCAGCGTTTGATCTTTGAGGGAGGGACCCGAATTCTGGCGGCCACACTCGTCCGGACAAGACTGACCTGCACGTGCTCACACACGCGCGCACGCGTTTTCGTGACCGGTGCTGGATGTACTGGGCTTCTTTTCTTGGGAGTCTTTGTGTCCCCTGTGTCGCACAAGCTGAGCCCGCAGTGCCCGAGGCGCGCCGCACGTCTCCTTATCTCCCTGCGGCGACTGCGGAAGACTCGCAGATGGGGTGGGCGATATTAGATCTGCAGTAATCACGCCGGGGACCCATGGAACATGTGAGGCTTCTTTGTGTGCCTCCAGGGAGAAGCAGGAAGCATGAACTGCTGGAGAGCTGCGCCCATTTCTCACTGGAGTTTTCGTGCGTTGCTCCCTGAACTCCCTTGCGCAACAGCGTGCGTGTGTACTTGAGTGTCTGTGTGTGTGCGTGAGTGTGCCTCTGTGTGTGTGTGTGTGCATGTGTGTGTGCGTGTGCCTGCCTGCCTGGCGTAAGTGCAGCTGGTGACGCTTCCAGTGGATTCCATACTCTGATTACCGTATCACCACACGATCTCCATCCCCCGTATTTTTCCATTAGAAGCAACCAATACATTTAATTTGACCTCTGGACGCCAATAGAGGCTGACATGGCGTTGGACGCCAGGGAGGGAGGGTTGGGCTCTCGTGCGAGGGGATTGTCCCCATTGATAAGGCGATTGATTACGATTGATTGCTTTGTTGGGCGCACTCGAGAGCGCGGCGTCGCGAGACGGATTGTTTGTTCGCGTTCGCGAGGTGAGGCCTGTTTCACTTTTGGATGCATCGCACTTTGCGTCCAATGCGCGGCGAGGCGCCTGTTGTCCAGTAGAGACACAATGCACGCCTGACGCACTTAGTGAGCAACAGGCCTCTTCACCTCACCACTGCGCACGGGATGTCAATAAGTAAATGCGTCACCATTGTTTCGTGGGCGCACTCGAGTGCAGCGTCGCGAGGCGTTGGTGTTTGCTCGCGATATCAATGGAGCAAGCGAGGTTGCGAGTGCGAGGTATTAATGAATAAATGCGTCGCTATTGTGCGACATCGAAAGCGTGGAAATTGGCGCGGACGGTAGCGCGTCAATATTCATCAGGAGACGCGAAGCGAACACGATCTGGTCCGAGGGGGGGGGGGGAGGTGGCGTGCTCCAGGGGAGGAGGGTGGGCCACGTGTGTTCGGAGATGGGCGCTACGCCGTCATTGGATGCATTGCGTCGCTTGTTGTCGCTTGATTGACTCAGAGATTCAAAACACACACACACACACACACACACACACACACACACACACACACACACACACACACACACACACACACACACACACACACACACACACACTGCTGTTGAAGCATATGACCGACAATTTCTCCAAACGAGGGCCTCGAGTTCAATACGTGTTGCTCCCACCGGAGCAGACGCTACAAGGCGATGGCGTGACAACAGGCCATTGCATTTAACTTATTGCGGCGCGCAGTAATTTGGAAATGTTTGGAAAACACGACACGCGTGATTTGGTTTTGGAGAGAAATCACGCTACTGGAAGGGCTTGTGCAGTGCGAATTGCACGCGTGACACCGGTAGCTTTCCCTCGTTTGTGCAACTACCCTGCGTATTCCCAGGAAGGCTGTCTTTTTAAAGGCGGGTCGTTCGTTTTTGTCTCGCAGGAATGAAGCGGCAAATGGAGGACGAACACGAGGACGATCACAACGGAGGCGCGGGCGGAGACGGACCGAGCCTCAAGAAGCGACGCGGGGAGGGACCGCACGTCGAGTGCCGCATCCTGCTCGCCAGCAAGGTGTGTGTGTGTGTGCGTGTGTGTGCGTGCAGAAGGGCGAAGTGTGGAATGGGCCAGAAAGTGCGACGAGAGGTCGCATCTTGCTCGGCACTGACTTTTTTTTTTTTTTTTTTTTGCAAGTGTGCGTGATCGAATTCTTTTGGGTTTCGCGTCCACCTGTGACGTCACTTACGTTCGCTCATGCCCTTTCTCTCGCTGCAGAACGCTGGCGCCATCATTGGCAAGGGCGGCTCCAACATCAAGCGTCTGAGACAAGACGTGAGTATTACCCCGGCACGCGCACGAACATCCGCAGCTTCACGAATTTTTTTTTCTGTTTGTTTTTGCGTTTTTCAGTTTCACTATGCTTTCGGCCCAAACGAATCTTCCGCTCCGCGAGCGTTCCACGAAACTTAAATCCAAAATTCCTCTTGATATTGTGACATCAAGGATACAAGAAAGGCCTGTTTGTCCCGACCAAGTCCGACACCTCCGCACAATTGTGCCCCAGGCGCTCTCGTTTGCCCGAGTGCCTTGCGCCATCGTATTCTTGCTGTCCGCTCCAGGATGTTCCAGGCTCTTCCAATCACAAGCCTCGTTTCCATCGGGGGTTCTATTTCGACCCGAAATCCTAGAATTGGAAAAGTCAGGGTCGGGGACCCCATCCAGACCCTTCGCCCCTTTGCAGACGTGTCCGGCCTCTTGCATTCTTGATAGGGACATCAATAGTGTGTATTTGCTTCTGTGGTAGGAGCCTCTAAGGCCCAGGGTCTTCGTTATCAGTAGAAGTGAAGAACATTTCAACTCCAAAGGCCAGATTAGATTTATCACACCTGTCCTCTGTAAAGTAGACCACAGATCTATTGCCATGGAAACTGGATTCAGCTGGCCTCGATTCTCATGGGTTGCCAAGTAAAGTCTCTTAGACCCAAAGAAGATGTAAAAGATTTGACCGCGTTGTTTTCTGTCTTTGCCAAAGTGAAGCACAATGCCACGACCCACCACCAGATGGGGCCTCTCTTCTCACCCCTAGTGCAGCGGCCCAGTTGCAATGGGGGCTGGTTCAGCAAAAAAGAAAACTATTTCACGGGGCATTTGCAGTACTTTGTGCATCCATTTGCCGCTGATAATGCTATAATTGCTAACGCAGGATGTTTTTTTTGTCCTCCTATATTGTATGTTATCCTGGACCGGCCGGTTTTCTTACCACTCCATGGCCTTGCCCGAAAACCGACCTGAACTGGCCTGTCCAACTCAACTCTACTTGCCCGGTCGCTCGCCCGCTCGGTCCAACCATCGCCACTGCTCCGGTCCAATGTTGTCCGGTCCGCCCGTCCGCTCGCTCGCTCGCCTGGCGCCCCGGTCTGGTCCGGTCCGGTCCGGCCCTGCCGCCCGGCCCGTTGTCCGTCCACCTGAACCGCCACCGCTGCAGTTCAAAGCAAGTGTCACAGTGCCCGATAGCAACGGTCCGGAACGGTATGAAGCCTGCATACTCTCTCTTTATCATCATAAAAAAACTGCCGCTCGGCCACTCTTCTACAGTGTTATCACTATGTACTCCTCAATACCGATGCCTTATCGTGTGTTTCTGTAGTCAATGGAAAAGAGCGAATTACAGACGTCTCTGAATGCAGTTGTACTTGTAGTCGCGCCAAGTCGAGAAGGAACCGTTGTCTCTGAAACTTGTGTTGATGGAGGGAGTAAAGTTTTGCCCTGTTTGTGAAACAAAAGTGAAATGGGAAAGTTGTATGTGATGTTGCACTCCCGCGTGACGAGCTTGCTGTTCACAGAGACACATTTGCAGTAGATGTTAGTCCCATATTCCAGGAATTTTCAGTCCCCCCTTGGGATTCTGTGTTTGTGCAAAGAACGAAAAGTGTCCCGCTGAAGTACTTGTGACGTTTTTTTCGTGCTGTACGTTTGTTCGCAGTCAACACACTTGCTCCAACGTCTGTACCAAGTTCCAAATGAAACGTGACCGTTGTGTCTCGATTCAAAATCCATTTCTCCTCGATCTGTACCTGTTATTTCTGGCCCAAGGTGAAAGTGACTCACAACAAGGACAACACCTACACACACCTACACACACACACACACACACACACACACACACACACACCTTGTGGTGTGACCTTGACTTTCACAAGACTTGTCCGAGAATTTGCCTTGAAAGTGAGTGAGTTGTTTGTGTTACAGTGTAGCCCTTTCCACAAACCCTGTGTTGCCACAAATTTTGTCAAGATGTGTTCCAAAACGAACTCCAGAACCGGAAGTAGGTTTGTCACCAGGTGGCGCCCTGAGCGATTCTCATTCTCTCGCGATGTTGAGGATTTTAGCCGAGTTCACACTGGACGTGTTGATGCGCGCTGCGTCCTTGTGCAAGTCGATTGGTTCTGCTCGTCAAGGGTGCTGTCTGTGCACAATGAGCACCACATCCCTGTCCCAGTCAATGGACGCCTCATCCCAGCACAAATTGGTGTGTGGTGCATCCCCTGTCTGCAGTCAGTCGACGCTGGGTCGACTTGGCGACGCGGCGCCCTTTCGCTTGCCCAAGGACGCAGCACTTTGCGCATCCAGTGTAAACGCTGAACCATCTGCCGTGTGATTACACGTATTTCTTACCTCGTTCTGTTCACTTTGGATCTGTTCAAATTCGGCCACAGAGGCCTCCGTGTTCCGCCATCAGACATTCTCAGTACCCGTTCAGCGCGCAGCCCCTGCTTCGCCGAGGTGTGGGCGATAATGGAAGCTCTGGTTGTTTTGCAGCATTTTGACAGTTGGTGCGAACCTGGGAACCGTGTGCGAGATCTTACTTGACGTGATCCCGACGCTCGAAGATGTGAGTACTGAAGTATGTGTTGGTTTCTTCGCATTTTATGTGTGCCAGTGGTGAGAATGTGTTCTGATTTGTGCATGCGTGTGTGAGAACGTGTTTGCATGTGTGTGCGTGAATGTGTGCTTGAGTGTGTGTGTGCGTGTGTGTGTGTGTGTGAGAACTGAAGTCCGAGTGTGCATTGTTCCGGTATTTCTCCGTGCAATTGCGTACATCGTGAACGAAGCCTTTTTCTGGAGATGATATGGTAAAAAGTGGGTCGTTCGATACTCGTCCTCCTATAGAAGGCTATCGACCGGGCCTCATCCATGTCTACGGGTTCGATTTCCGAAGTGTTTGTCCAGATCGGTGCAGTTACGGGGCTAATTCACACTGGGTACGTCATGCGTGACGTCTTTGTACGGTTGGCAACGTGTGGTGCGACAGCTTCGCTACGCGCATCCAGTGAATCACTCTTATTCTCGTGTGAATCAAGCCTCGACCCTGTTTGCGCGTTCGATTTCCGAAGTGTACGAGGCCCGTCAATTATGAAACCGTTTTTCATCCGGTAGGACCCCAAAACCTTCATGGATTGCCCTGAAAAGTTTTGTGTACAATCTTGACTTACATAACTTCATTTTGGAACAACTTTCAGTCAAATTTGGTTTTTCCTGTGGATTCAATGATTTAACAAAAAACAGTATTATTTTGCTTATGACTATTGATTGTACACAGAGTTGCACTGAATTTAGCCTACTGACCATTAACAGTTAATAGCCACACAAGGAAAACCAATCAATTTTGGACTTCAAATAAACTATGGAAGCAAATTCTAAAACATT
>JAAUXT010058480.1_pt1 | contig 18385 bp, 18 predicted proteins | sample 7278171 | NCBI WGS metagenome assembly JAAUXT01 (sample SAMN14350112, study PRJNA611818) | marine sediment metagenome | isolation source: surface marine sediment (1.8m) | place: French Polynesia: Moorea | collected 2018-08 | reverse complement strand
TTTTTCGGCAACTGTGTGTGTGTGTGTGTGTGTGTGTGTGTGTGTGTGTGTGTGTGTGTGTGTGTGTGTGTGTGTGTGTGTGTGTGTGTAGGTACGTGTGTGAGTGTGTGTCCACATTGCGGAAGATTCCGCGGGTTTGCGTGTTGCCGTTTGAACAAAGCGAAATTTCCTGCAAACTTTCCACACCGCGTTGTGTATTTATGAGAAACTTGTATGAATATTTCAGCTCAGGTATTGACGTGGATCATGGATTCGGAGTGACAGGTCAATGAGCAGCTCAGAACAGCGGGTTGAATGTGCGTGAAATATGACGCACGTCTTTTGTTCAACGACAACGACCAGAACGTTTGATCCGGATCTACTTTTTTGCCAAGCGGCGCACGCAACACACAATACTGTTGCATTATGCTGTCATAAGGCTCATTAATATTTGCCTTTGGATTCATAATTCATTCCGAGGCAGCGGTAAATGACACAAAATGACATCTGCTGAAGAATTGTTTTTGGCTCGTTGTGCGCGTGACGGGTCTGACAGGTCGCTTCAGCGTTTGTGCACCTGCAGTGTTTGTTGCCCATGGTGTCAACAGGTGTTATTCTTGTTGAAAGAAGCGATGTTGCCATCTCAAAGGTGGTGAGAGTTTGTTGAATGGACAGTTTTGAAGTTTTGTGCAAATACTCGTCAAAATTCTGTCATTTTCGCTGTTCTCAACAAAGGGGTTGGATTCTGACATGCCCGCTGGGTTTGACCACTTTTTCCAGACTTCGCTGGCGACGAGAAAGAGAGGAGTGTGCGTGTGTGCGTGTGTGTGTGCGTGTGTGTGTGTGGTGTGGTCGTGTGTGTGTGCGTGTGTGTGCGTGTGTGTGCGTGTGTGTGACGCACCTCTTCAAATAGTAGATGGCGAGCGAGAGGAGCAGCCCCCCGACAAACACTCCGAGGGCGACGCCAATGGCGACCACGATGAGTATCGCTGCAAACAGAGCAACAAACGCAAGTGTTACTCAAGTGTGAGCAATTCCAGGGAAGCTGTAAACAATGAGCGATGTGGGCCAAACACAAATGGGCAATTCATCTTCATATGTTTGAACAGGACAGCGTATTATTGCATAATTAATTGAAAGATTTTTGCGAGATCATTGGATCAGAGAGCCGCCGCGAGCCGGCCCGTATCTGCTCTAATGGCCGACAATGGATCTGTCTCGCGGCTGAGGGACGCGGCGGACATGCCTAATGGAGCAAATATCATCCTTGTGTAATGGGATAAAAACAGAGTGGAAACGTCATTATTTTACTCACAGTATGGAAAGGCATCCTTGGAGCTGAACAGACCTCCACCCAGGAAGGAGCCTGAAATACAGAGAGAAATGCAGTGGTCATGAATGAAAAGAGTGTGCAGATTAGGTTTGGTTGGAGTTGGCAACAGGGCTGCGAAAGAACGCTTTGAAGGAAAGTCGAGGCACCACACCTGCCGTGCAGTTGTTAAATGCAAAATTCCAAGCACTTGTCGCTACGGCATTTACGCGGGACCGCGCGCGCGTATGTGTGTGCGTGTGTGTGTGTTTGTGTGTGTGTGCATGCGTGTGCAAGTGTGTGTGTGCCTGACATGTGTGCAGTTCTTCTCACCTGAGGAGCAGTTGTTGAACTTGCCGTCCCACTTGTCGCCTCGGCACGTCAGGAACCACGTCTCCTCCGACTGGTTACAGCGGATCGACGCCGTCAGCCCGTCCGACTTGACCCAGGCGCCCGCCGGCGGCTTGATGTCCGGGCACCCCACCGCTGCAACACAGCACAATGCTCCCGCGTGAAAATTTCTCAAGAAAATTGCGTTACTTAGTCTTCATGTTTGATGAAGAGAGGACTTCGCTTTGAGTGGCAAATGAAAGAAACGGCAGCGAATCCAGGGTTTTGTCGCGGTGCCTGTCTCCATGGGCGTGACTCGAGCCAACGGGCCAACGAAGCCAATGAGAAGCTCAATCTCAACAACACCTTTCTTTACCCTCGCTGGCGATCTTTTTCAGCAGGCAAAAACATCAGAGCTACGATCGTTTGGGGCTTGGTTCTTTTTGCACACCACATAACCAAGAAGGTACTTTGTCAAATCCCTACACGCATCACAGCCGGATATGTTACTTCCTGCAGAAACGCGCCTCGGTCAGAATCTGGCGTTTTTTATTGCCTGATGCACATTGATTGTCACCAAAGCCATTTGGGTTTGTCCCACAAGATTATGAAAAGAATTCGTATTCATAAAGCATCGCATCACAGGGGCTCTCAGCCTGTCATAACGCTGTCGCTGCCCCGCCATTGCCGGTGATGTACAGCAGCTGTTCGTCCCTTTTTGCGGGGTGAGCTCGAGTCGAGACTAATCAGCATTCAGAGTCCTCACAGCTGTCAAAAGCTGCAGAAACGTGACAATACAGAGGAGGACGGGGGGAGAAGCCTAATTTAGTCTTCAGGAGGCAAAGTGAATGGCCTTTTGCGCTCTTTAACGCGGGGTGGGTGCTCGGAGGCAAAAAGAAGGTCGAGATTTGGATCAGATGTCGGGAGAGGGTGAAAGTCAAAGCGCTTGTTGTGCGCAGCCGAGGTCAAAAAACATTTTCTTTTTGCTTTGTTCAGGATGGGGATTCACACTGAGTAAACACTGACTGATCCGGAGGTGGGGGCTATGGGAACAGGGGTGCTGCAGAGGTGGGCAAGGAGGCTACGGCGCGAGCCCTGCTCCCACCCGCGGAGCCCCCTCAAATAGCCGGAGGTGCACCTCGCTCACCTCAGGGGGTGCCCCCGACACCCCTGGAGCCGCGTCACTCCCATCTCGGGAGCCTCCTTCCCCACCCCGTGGAACCGTCGCACTCCCAACCCTGAAGCCGCCCCTCTCCCACCCCGGGAGCCGCCCGCCCCGCCCGGGCCGGGCCGGAGGTGGTGGACGCGAAGCGGGCATTAGCCGCGGCGGCGGCGGCAGTGGCGGCGGCGGCGGCGGTGCGGGGCTCTGCGGCCGGCCGGGCCGAGACCTCGCGTGATGGGGCGGGGCCGCAGCGAGCCGCGTCACGTAATGACAGGCTGCGCGGACACACTGCGCTGATTTGCGTCTTTGTAACATCAATTTTTGCGCCATGAAAGAAGCATAATGAAGTCTTCCTTTTGTGGCGTGACTTTTTTTTGTGCGTCTCAATTTGGGACTGGCATGTTGTCATTCTTCCCAATGTCGCCAGCGGACCCGCTTTGCACATATCGCCAAATATTGAACGCTGCGTGCTCTGGTCCACAAGGGATCCAGGATTTTCTGGCATGTGGGTATCAGTTTGGGCTCCAGTTTCAACTTCAACTTCTTTGAAAAAAAATCCCAATTGAAATGGAAAAACGCACCTGTGATGCAATGTGAGGAAGCAAAGCAATTTTGCAGGGTGAGGAGGCCCGGTCCCACCCCCTGGATTCGGTGGATCACGTGTCATGGTTTGAAACAGAGTCACGTGGTTGACTCGCGAGTACCTTGATGCTGCAGGACGAACTTGCCCAGGTTCCTGAGCAGCGTTCTGTCCACGAATCGCACTTCAACTTTGTTCGTCTCGGAAATGTAGACGTTCTTCTCCCTGCTGTCCGTCCCGCAGGTCAGGATGTTCTTGGGTTGGTGTCCCTGCTCGTGGATGGACGCCAGCTCGTAGCACACGGAGGGGTCGGCGGTGAGCAGGTCGGACCCGCCGGCGCCGCGGGCGAAGTTGAACAGGGTGATGTTGATGCGCTGCCCCGGGGGAACGCGCAGCTCCCAGGGACACGCCGACCCGCCCCAGCCCTGCGTCTCCGTCACGTGGGACGCGAGGAGCCCGACGCGCTCCGTCCGCCGGATGGCGCCACGGGAGCGACACTCGGCGTCAGCGTCCGTCGCCACTGCAAACACGACCAATCAGAGATTCGTATCAAATTGATCATGTGACAACAACCAGCAGCGGGAAGGAACACTGCTCAACTTTGTTCAGCATTCCAGTTTTTGAAGCAGGGCGCGAGCAAGGTGGGGAAGGTGTGTTTGAAACTGCATCCAACTCATGCTGGGACACCGACGTGGGGTGTTTGCGTGAGGCAGCTTCAACAAAACAACTGTTTCTAAATTGATACTGTACAGGGAGAGTCTCAATGGAATGACACAGTTGTGCAATATTTAAATCAAAGAGCCGTGTTTATTCACGCTTCTCCGAGTATCGGACGGTTCATGTGGAAACCCAGCATGGCTGACAGGCACGAGTTCCTTTGAAGAGCGAAAATGAAATATGGGTTTTTGATAAATCTATTGCATTCCCTTCTTCCTCATCTTTCAATACACAATTTACTTTTCTGCGGTGGAGAAATGGGATCCCACACAGAACGTCGCTTATTGGATTTTCTATTCAAAAAAACTTTCTGCAGGAGCCGCCTGCTGAATAGGTTCAAACAAGCCGTGTCTTGACACGAAGCTGGGTAAATTCGTTTGTGCAGCTCCTTCTGCTCAACACAATACTTTAATCAGCGAGTTTATTAACTGGCCAAAGAAACTTGAATTTCAACTCATCAATAGGGATGCCACCAATTATGCCTCCGATATTGTCACTTTTGTCGAGGAAGGTGAGGTGGATTTCAGACAGGTCAACTTGGCCTTCGGGGAACACGGAGATTTTGCTCTACAGGTGTGTCGAGGTCTTTTATCAGAGAGAGAGAGAGAGAGATAGAGAGAGAGAGAGAGAGAGAGACAGACAGACAGACAGACAGACAGACAGACAGACAGACAGTAATGTTGTCAGTGACAGGGAGAGAGAAATGTGCTTGTGTGTAACATGTGCCAGCCAGCCGCTGTGTGTGTGTGTGTGTGTGTGTGTGTGTGTGCGTGTGTGTGGTCATGTGTGTGTGTGTGTCCCTGCGGGCCTCACCTTTGAGGCAGGTGTAGGACGCCTCGAGGTGCGGCGTGATGTCTGCGGGGCACGGGTGCGTCCGGTACAGCACGTCGTCGTCCACGTTGAGCGTGCAGCTCGGGCGGCCGGAGCACGTCGCGTCCAGCACGCTCAGCACGTCGACAGCGCAGCCCAGGTAGCCGAGGTCGATGCGGATGCACTTGCCGAGCGACATGCGGCCGTAACGCGCCGACTGCATCACGACGACGGAGTCCGCGTCGCACGTCGCGTTGAAGATCTCGCGGTGACAGTACTCGGCGGGACCTGCAACACAGAGGGTGCTGTGTGTGAACACATCATACAGAGTGAACAGAATGCAGCGGCTTGGGTCTGCTCCGCGCATTTGCGTGCCTCCCTGTCTCTTGTTAGCCCAGGACGCCATGAACGTTTTGCTCAGGTCTTTCTGTGTGTAATGCCGTTGAGCTTCGATGCCGATCAAATTGGTACAAATTTGGTACCATCGGATGTGTAGCGGGGAACACCTGAACTTCCATCGGGAAAAGTGTCAAATTTCACGGAAACAAAATTTTCACATTGAAATCTTGTGCCTTGTTGAAACGAATGTCTGTGGAAAACGCTTGGTATCACTTCGTATCACTCCAGTCTGCAGAGATAAGTGACAAAGGACAAAGAAGACGGTTTCGAGCAAAGCAACGAAGCCCAAAATACAGATGAAATGGAATAAGATTCTCTCTGTGAAGAAACACTCCTGAGAGACGAGTCGCTATGGCAGCCTTTGAAAAGGTAATGTAATCAACGGGGAAGAGGAAAAGTTATGTGCGCCGTACGACGCTCACAATACGAGGCAAAATACAATTGTCACATCAGGGGAGAATGCGTATCGTTTTCACTTCGCCTGCAGGGTGAGGGGCGGACGTGCGAGGGTCGAGGTTGAGGTGAGAACCCTTGCGCAAACTCAACAGAACATTTCGAGTCCTCCTCGCCCACTGTCCAACTACCTGTTTACGAAGACTTGCGCAACACACCCATTGGCAGGACAATCCAATTAGAAAGTCGAAAGATTTGAACGGCCGACCCATGCAAGGGTGTTGCGAACAGTGCTGCCGTTAGCCTCAGCAGATTTGCTCTGTTTGCGTTTGGAAGCGCCAAAACAACGAAAGTCTTTATTGTGACCATAGGACCTTACTTATTACAGGGGTTGAGAGAGAGAGCCGCACCCCTGGATCCCCGCCCAGCTCCTTCAATGTTTTCATCTCAAAAACCGAGAAGCTCATTGTGAGGAGAATCGGGAGGAATCTTGAGATGCGGAGAAAGGGAGAAGAAATGAAATGAAGTCACGAATTTCTTCATACGGGAAGATCAAAACACGGGAGAAAACGGAGAGCCCATTCAAATCGCTCCCTTCTTTGTAGCTTTGAAGAAGATATTTGTATTTGTAGCTACAAGTCACTCACAAGTGGAGGAGGAGGAGGAAGAGGAGGAGGAGGAGGAGGAGGAGGAGGAGGAGGAGGAGGACGACGACGACGACGACGACGACGACGACGACGACGACGACGACGACGACGACAATAACGAGGATCATGATGACAATTGTGACGGACTCTTGCCCGGACTCAACCCTGCAATGGACACTGCTGACGCGAGTCATTGCACACAGCGCACTGTTCATACGAGTAACCAGTGAAAGGTGACTGAGACATTAGAGATGTCCACATCCACACAACCCTGCATCCAGCCCGAGCTCCTCTTCTCCAGCCCCACCGCTTCAGTCGTCTTCATTTCCTTCGGGCTCAGCACGCCAGCCGCGGGGGTCACGAAAAGCAGCACAGATGGGTAACTCGATTTCTGTCGCGAGTGCGACTTCATTGAGCATTTCATACGAGGAGATCAGAAGGCGCGGGCGCCCCGCGGCGCCTCAGAGCTCAGGAAATCATCCCCCGGGTTCCGTCAACTCGCCCAGCTTTGATGGGGGATGAAGCGGAAATTAACCACCTTATCATAGGTGCAATCGAGTGATAAAAGTCGCCTCTGCCTCTCCTCCTCGCGCGCCCCTCGAGAGGCAATCTGCGCGACTTCAGATTGCCTAATACGGTTAAAAGCTTTGAAGAGAAAAAGGTCCATTCACAACACAAGTCCATCACGTCTGTATTGACTTGGCACAAACAAGAAAGATCTTTTCCGTGTTGGATGAAAAGTTAATTTGGCGCTGGGATGCAGCAGCGCCGTACTTGCAACTCACAACACCCGGGACGCAGCTGAGTCCTTGCAGTATCACAAAACGTGCGCAACCAGGCGAAAAAGGCCTGTGCAACTGCAATGAAAAGTTTGGCTGCAAGCATCGCTGGACCCCAACACTATTTTCCTCACGCCATACGGGTGGACCCTTCGTCGCAGATCTGCGAGGGCCGCCCTGCGATGTTTGTGCGGCGATGTTCAGGTGAAGGCACGAACAGAGAGAGTCTGGGTGAAGCCCCCGGTGGATAGGTGTGCCCGTCTCACGCGAAAATTTAATCAGCTCAGGCTTAATTACCTCGACTCATTAATAAAGTCAATCAGAAGGAAGCGCTCGATCGACGGCGTAGCGTGACGTGCGGGAGGCTCGGCGTCTGATCTCATGTTCACACGACTCCCACCACAGATCAATCGTGATCGCAACGCTCGTCAAGATCTCATTCGTCATGAATCGGTTCTTGTCACACTTGAACTGGTTGCAATCCAAAAGTTGAAGGAAACGACAGACGAGTCCTGAAAAACATCGCGCCCCTTACTCACGCAGACATTGAGCGTGCTTTCTCGATCTGCTCTCAATGGCACATTCTCATCACTGCACGTGCTATTTTCCCTCAATTTACAACACGTAGATCGGGTTCAACCCACAAAGCAAACAGAACTTTGCCAAACACTTTTGAGTGTGACACCAGAACTCCCAGACACAGACGACAGAGCAGCAGCGACGCCGCGTCGAGACGTGACGCCATCACCATCACCACCACTACTCCCGTAGCTCAGCCCTGGATCTAATTCGGGTACTGGGATCACCTTTTCAAAAACGTCGATTCCGGTTATGTCAATATCGGGTGGGTTCCTTCGAGACACTCTGCACTCGGGCTCTTTCATCTGCCGTCTGCACAGGCCTTTCAGTCAATTTTCTAATCCCGTAACTACTAGTAGTGGCTCCGTGAATGGGTTCCCCGTGGCTGGCACTCTGTACTTCTTTTAAACCTGAGGACGAGCAAAGAAAGTTTGCGGCGTCTCTGTGTGAGGCACTTGAGGGCGAGTGGAGCGGTTTGCGCGGGGATCGCTACCTCCTTGTGTTGAAGTGAATGCGGCGTGTGTCTGGTGCAGGGCGCCTCCCCGCAGCTTTTTTGTGCGCATGAGTAGCACCTTTCTGTGTGTTGTGTGCATGCGCAGAGTGCGGCCCAGGGCTCAATGTCAATGTCCAAAAATGAATCACCCCAGTGATGCATGCGTTGTCTGTTTTTGCAGGAGATAAGGTTCCGGCCTTCTGCGCCAAGGTTCACTGCAACAATGACAAAGATGCACAAAGGATTTTTCACACGAGATCAATTTTCATTGCAAAAGTTTGTCGACAAAAAAGCCCAACTTTTTACGCTTCAGACCACCACGAGTTTTTTGAATGCAAGAAATGTGTCTCATGTGTCGCTGTCCAGAACTCACAGTTTCTCACACTGACCACTGAACTGGACAAATATTTGTCCTGTGAAAACGGACCCAGCTTCACAGCATGGGAAACACTCACGATTCAAACAGAGATCAAACCGGACCGGGCGGACCTGCTGATTCTCCCACAGTATCATCACCGCTGTCCTGCTCTCCGCATCTATTTTATCCGATAAACCAACAATTTCCTTTCAGAACGCACATTTTGATGCAACATGACACGAGTTTCTGCCCTGCGGTGTTTTGGTTCAAAAGAAGCGATCGCAGCTCTCCCTCTGAGTCTGGATTGTTGTGTCTGAGTGGGATCCTGTCGGATATCAAAGGAAGAATGCGGTGTGGGGAGCAGGAATGGGACATCGTGGTGCAGACTCGCGATGCACCACACACAGCTCATGATCAGGGACAGATCCAGGGGGCGGCCACGTTGCCACCCCCTTCAGCGCCCTGAATAAATACATTTGCTTCGCAATCTTTGTGGCGCAGTTTTACTTTTGTTTGTTTGACGTTGAAGCCACCAACTCTTTGCCTCACGTGCAACACATTTTTGCTTGTTTTAGAGTTGACCGCAGGTTGGGGGGAAGGGGGGCTCCCCTCCCCCGCAGAATCCTGCTTCCGTTCCCAGTGACTGGAAGATGCACAGCATGCGGGCAGTCGAACCACACAGAGGTACATGTACCGCACCATGCGCTGACAACAGTGATTTCCTGACTCCCTGCAGATTCTTTGCATGAAACTTGCATTCTTGGTGCTCGGGGTTTGCTCTTTCATGTTGAAGGCCGGGACACCGCACGTACTCGTACTTGAGTTCAGCGTTGCATCATGAATAGCGACGAAGGAAACGAGGCGAGGCGACGTCCTTGGCCGATGGGACGTCCACAAGGACGGAGCCTCGGGGCTTGGCACCGTTCCACCGAGACAACGGTCTTGCGTTGTTGGAATCGACATGCACGAACGTATGACAACCAACATTCAAGACGCATGCCGGGTTTCTCCGGTGAAGTGGAAAATCAGCAAATTTGAATTCCATTGAATGGCATTTAAAAAAAGTTCCTTGTTCACAAAATGCGATTTGGTGAAAAGCGCGTTGAGTGAAGAAAAGCATCCAGCACGTTGCAGTCTAACAACCCGAAGAGCGTCCTTCGAGATGGCGAATCTTCACTGCCGAAACAAAACGTTGCATTTGTTCGTAACAAGGGAAAAAGTAGAGAATTTCTCAATCCGAACAAAGTCAGTTTCGTGGATGACTCCCTTTTCAGGCAAAACGCTGTGGCAGTTTGTGTCTATTTTGCAAAACTCAATGAGGGTGTGTCAATTCCGTGACAATTATGCGACAATTTGTTTTTAATCAGTGAGCATCGCTATTGTGGGAAACATCTTTTGTTCCTTCGTTGATATGTTAATGTCGCATCAATTAGTGGATTCTTTCTTTCTTTCCCCGCGCGGTTTCAGTTCCTGGTTTCTAAACCGGGAGTCGCAAATGAATCAGAGATTGAGACACAGCTTTGGAGCAAATCTGGCAAAAAAAAAGAAGATTTTTAAAATGTTAATGGGTCCTCAGCGCCTTTCATCTCCCGACTCGCTGAACCTGTGCATGGTGAGACGCGTCTTCCTGTTGCGCGAACTCCCGCTACAGGATCAGCAAAGCGCTTGCGTTCATTCTTGGGAAACAGTATCGGCAGTTTCTTTTTGCCAAAATATGGGCAAAAAAAATTGAAGTGCATGTAAAAAATTTCCAAAGCAACGTGAATGGATGGATTTTAGTGAATGATCGCACGTTGCACCCATCTCCGCGGCGGGGTCTGTTGGTGTTGTATCGGTTCTGTATCAAACCTCGAGAAAAACAAGTAGAGTCTCGCGAGGTCAGTCAACACGCAAAACCCGATCCACGTGAACAAATAGGAGAGCAGCCTCGCGCAATGAGAACCTGACAAAGCCATCAACCGCGCAAAAAGCTGCGCAAATATGATTTCAGGTTGAAGAGGGAGAGAGCGTCCAGGTTCTGTCTGTTGCGTGCGACCCCCACCCCACCCGCCCGCCCACCCACCCACCCACCCACCCACCCAGTGGTGTTGTCCGCTTTTTGCGCTCATCAGGTCAGTTTTCCTGACAAAACTGAACCAGCCTGCACAAAATGTTGCAAACAACGTTCAAATCCAACACCTTTCCAGCGACCGATGCACGCGTGCGAGATTGAGAAACAAACTCGCGAGTGCTGGGGATGGGGGTTTCGAGTGGGTTTCTAACCTGAAGAGACGCTTGTTATAACACGTTGTGACGGGTCGTGCTGGGCTGGGAAAGGTCGCCGGGTTCCGAGCTGAACGTTTCCTCAGTAAACACACCCTCCTAATAGGCTGGTGTCGACAGGTATCTGAGTGTGAGTGTTTTCACTCACTTTGCTCTGAACCGACTGCACTTCTCTGGACTCATCCTCTTGTTGTGTCTTTTCGTTCGAACTGTCTTTTCGTTTGTTGGAAGATCAGTCGTGGCGGAGGCACCACAGCGAGGAAGGGGGGCGCGTTCGTTCTTTCTTTTTCTGTCCCACATGCACCGTGTCCACCTGTGTCACAAAACACCTTTTGTGTTCTGACGTTTGGCATGAAGAACGGGCGCGTCCTTTCTTGAGAAAACAAACCCAGTCAGTTTGCAATCAGGCAGGCTTCAATGGGAAAAACTCGCATTCGTTGTGATACTAGGGTGCATCTTGTGCGCGTGGACACTGTTCAACTTGATGTTTGCACGAGATTGAAATGGAAAAGCGTGCGATGCGATGATCGCCAGCATCTGATGTCGTGGCCTGCAGGTCTTGACTGTGCGCTCGGATCATATTTCTCCAAATGCCAGCACCACGATCCAATTTCTTTCTGGTTTCTGTATCAATTCCTTCTGCGTCACCATAATCACGTTATCCTTTGTGGAGCAAAGCCTGCAGCAGTGACAATGTGATGCAACAATGGAATTCATAGACGCACGTGCGCGATCTTCTTCCGCTCCATTCACAATGGGGTCTGAGGAGCTCGAGTCAATAACGGAGACAGCGTATTTACTCTCGCCTCGACTTTTTTCTCGACGAGAGGTTATTGAAGACACGACTGTCAAATACAGCGGAAAAAGGGTCCTAGTTGGGTGGATGCTGAGGATGTCAAGTCAAGGAAGACAAGACAGAAAATGTCAATATGGGGATGTGACTCCAGGAAAAAAGCCCTCCAAATCTCTCTTGACCTGATTTCATAATGACACGTCCCATGATTCGATAAAATTGAACTTTTCCTTATTTCTGAGGGATTTGCGCGTCTGTCCAAATATGCACTCGGAGAAGTGGGTGAAGTAGGGGCAGCGCGCGGAATTCCTGCGCGCGCGTACAACCCTGCTGAGAAATTTCCTTTTGGGTTGGGATGAGCACAAAGATCGCTGGGGAAGGAAATTTGTGAATGCTGCCCGGACATCAGCAGTGACGGACACAGATTCAGTAAAGCGCTTGTCTTCTTGCCTTTTGCCTCTCTTCTGAAGAAGAATCTGAACGATAATTCTGTGCATGATGAACGACTTGGCAGCGCGCGAGTGAAGGGACATCCATCAACACGGAGCTGCTGCAGTCTTCCGCACCGCGGGTTCAAGTGCGAGACTTTCGCGAAATTTCACATGCACGTGCTCGCTCGTCGCTCCGTCGTTCGTGGACCTGCACCATCTTGCCCTGTGAACGGATATCCGAACCCTGCTGGGTGACAGCCCCTTGCTTGATGCAAGAAAGACAAGGTCCAATGTTTCGCTCCGTTGAGATCAGCGAAAGTAAGCAAAAAGTCAGAACCGCAGACAGTTCAGGGGTTCCAGAGTGAATGAGTGCGAGAGTACAGCCATCCTGTGTGAAAACACTTCTGTCACACAGGCAATGTGTGCGTTCCAGTTCACACCACCATTTCACACCGCCATCCAGCACCCCGAACATGCAAGGTAGCAGTTTCCCAAGACGCAGCTTCAACTTGCAAATTTTCACAAAATCCCTCAAAAGAGACGCAGCAGGATCTGAGTCGTGTTTAGACGGACGCCTGACGTGCACCACGCGGCAGGTTGACGCGCATCGGTACCACGAGTCGCAGAGGAGCGCCTTGTCTCGGGCGCGGAGCAGGAAACTGTAGCCGCCGCCGCCTCGACGGGCACGTACACCTCCACCCGCCGCCCCGGCTCCCTATACACCTCGAGGCTGTACACGACGCAGTCCTCGCAGCTGGGAAACAATGAGCAGCGACGCATCCAGGATCAATGGACGGAGCCCCCTTTGGGACGACCTCAACTCTGAACAATTGACATAGGACAAAGAAAAGTCACCGCAGCGCACAATTCGGTGGTCGGACGGGAAAGGTCCGCACCCCTGCGCCCCATGGCTCTGTCCCTGCCCATGTGGTGTGGTGACCGTCATGATGCATTCCCGTCCTTACTGTCCTTGCCTTCACCAATTGATCACTGCCAGCAACGCAAGGACGGCGCCGCGTCCTCAATGGGCTGAACGCCTTTCATGACCTGTTCCTCAGAGCGCAGTGAAGGCAGCGTTTCACGCTTCAGGGTCCAGGAGACGGTGCTGTAGAAACGTGATGCCATCAGAACAAGGAAAGCATGAAAGATACAAACTTTTGCAGAAACCCGAGCGATCCTTTTGTCTTCCGTGTGCGGGATTCTCCATTTGCACGTAACAACGCGCAGGCAGTAAAGAACAAGACGTCTTTTGGTAAAGACTGAACAGGCTGTGGCTGTGGATTGGGAACATCCGGACAGAAACCCATTCATTTACAAGTCGCTATTCAGAGTTTCCGAATGATCATTCACTGCCACCCAAACGTCGTGTTTTCATTTTGTGAGTCCTGCAATTTTTTACTGTTGCGTTTCATTTGGCATTGAACACACACGTACACGCAACAGCAGCAGCACGCTCGGGCTCCACAGGCCCCGGTGAGTTGTGTGTTGCCGCCAGACAAAGGGCGGACAGGTTGTTGAAACTTATGTAAGCGTGAAATATCAAGAGGTGGGCAGGTGATACATAATGCAGAAATCCCTGTGAATATTTGTTTCCTCGGACACCTTTTGCCCCGTGGCATTTGAGAAGCTGCAGGTAGGAAAATGAAGCGCCCCGCTGTTTCCCAAAAGGTGGATCGGTGGAGTGCGGGAACAGTCTCGGTTGTGCGTGGAAAACAGCGAAAAAGACGAGGAATGCTGCACATCATCAAAACTCTCATCTGCTGAAGTGATTGTGTGTCGTGCTGCTATTCCGACTGCTTTTCATGTGATGGAACTATTTTGTCTAGTTTCCCTTCTGCAGTTCGCAGGGATGATTTTGACTGGTGCAAATCCATCTCATAAATGAGGTAGAAGACAGGCAGCTCTGCTCGAAGCGCGAGCGCGCGCGCACACACACACACACACACACATGCATACACACACACAACCATGCACACACGCACACGCTGGTGGGACTGCAGTCGAGTGCACGAGCGTCCCCCTCCCACACACACACATACACAACCACTTCCACCACCCCACAGCATCACACACACGCACACACACACACACACACACACACACACACACACACACCTCCAAAACGCTGGGGAATGCCACGCTGCAGACGTATATCAGGTAAATTCTGAGACGATTCCAACCCACAGCTCCTCTCAATTTTCCCTCGAGCTTCCTCTCATAGTCCCTGCGCCATTCGAGCCAGGCTTCCGCAAGTCTGTTTATGTTATTTCAAGATTTCTTTTTCTCTGTGTTTATTTGTCTGAGGCATCAGTGGAGTTTCGTTACCACTCGCACAATCTTCATGTATCGACCTGTAGACAACTGGGCCGCAATCGAATCCCCGAAACGAAGCTGTCATAACATTGATTGCAACGCTCAACGCCGCAACTCAAGACAGGAAAAACACGCCGAGATTCTTACTTTGCTGCGCTAACAATGCTGTATTTTCAGAAGACCGCGGTTTTAGATTTTCTTTCGAAATTGTATCTTCCAATGGAGAATAGAATGTCACTACGATGCGCGATCTGCCTGCCACAGTAAAAATCCGCAGAATCAACAAGAAAGGAGAAACACACATAAAGGGGTCCATTTGAAGTTGTCTTGTTGTCCACACAGAGAATGTATGTTTACGCTTTTCACATTTTTTTCCAAAATTCTCAACATTTTCCCTCAGAATGAAGCGCGCTTCACGACTCGCTCTCTCGTGGCCTGGGCGCGCGGATCAGAGTTGCCGTCAGATTAGCAGCTCTCGAGTTAACCACCTGTTGAGAGGCCACGCCGGCGCTCCGGCGCCCCACGCCGCGGACGGGGGGAAGCGGATACCCTCCCGCTGCTCTATCCGGAGTGCAATTACTGCTCCCGGAGCGGTCAGCCTCTGAGCCGGATGGCGCGAATAGCGCAGTGGCGAGAGCTTGACCGTTCGCTTTGAGAGGTGTCGAGTGAGTGAAGTGACCCGCCCCATGCAGACCCGGCTCAACCTGACGTGTCCGGTTCAAAGCAGCAGCCCCAGATCAAATGTTCGCAAAAATGCATTCTGAGTCTTGCAATGCGATCGCAATCACACCAAATCTCACTTGATTCAGATCGGGAATGTTGCAAATTTTTGTCCGGATTGTTGAAATTTCTGAACCAAACAAGACAAACAATACACTGATCAGATTGGGAGAGGGCTCCAACAAAAGTCTGCACAGACGACTTTGTGTTTGGATTTTGGGCGACTTCTGATCAAGCGAGACAAAATTGCAATGCTCAGACGGGGAATTTTCCAGTGACGAGGGGAGCGCATAAATAGAAAAGAAAGAAAGTACGTCTTGTGAGAAAGAAAGAAAGAAAGAAAGAAAGAAAGAAAGAAAAAGGAAAAGAGCGGAGAAGGGCGAAAATCAAAACTCACCTCGATCCCAGGCTGCACACGTAACACCTGTGAAACTGATGACAAGCATCATCAGCAACAGCAGACTTCCAACAACTGCAGATTTCCTGTCATACATCCTTGAAATATATTTCCAATAGCCTTTCTTTACGCAAGGAGCGAGGAGGACCCTCTGTGTGTGTGTGTGTGGAGTCTGTCCCTGTCTCTGTGCGCTCAGTGAAGCGGGTGATGCTCCCTCCCTCACCGAGGCCTTGAGTTCGACTGCGCGAGGGGACGAGGTGCAGCTTCACTTGACTCGGAGCCTCTCTCCTCTCGCGGTATGTTTTTGCGCGGGATGAGTTGGATACAGCTTCAGCCCTCCCTGTCTGTCTGTCCGTGCACGCAGCGCCGTGTCTGGTTGAAGATGAGTGAAGAGAGTTGTGGGTGATGGAGACCTGGGTGATTTGCGAGACATGTTTTGACGTCTACTAACGGAAAGAAGATTCGCGCGCCTCAAAAACACACCACACACACACACACACACACACACACACACACACACACACACACACACACTTCGTTACAATATGCAATTGATGATCAGGAGAGGAAAACTTCAACTTCAACACACCAAGCGCGCTCAGCTGCTCAAACAATTTCCGAACATTTTCCTCGACGAAAGTGCCAAGGTGCGTTCTGCCAAAAAACAAAGAAACCTCCAGGTCCCAGAGCCAAATTTACACTCGCTTCACCTCACACCTGACGCGGGTGAGTGTTCCGTCAGAAGATGAGTTTTTGCAGATGGATCTACAAAGAAGCGTTGTCACTGTAGATCAGAATCTCATCACGGGAAAGGTCAGCGATGTGGCTGTTCGCCACCTGTTGGGATCGGCCGGCGCGCTCCGCCGGGGCAGAATGCGGGAAATGCTGACCTCACGATGGATTCACATCCATCCTCCAGCCGATCCAGGATTCTGTCGAGGGGAGCAAACTTTGCAGGGAGGATCTGACAAATTCAAAACACCGTTTGGTGTCTGAGGCGCAGCATTCGGAACCATGCACCTTTTCTGGGGGGGGGGGGGGTCAGGGGGACCCCAGACCCCACAGCCCCCTGGATCTGCACGAGCTGCTTCTAATAAGAGCGCAGAGATCGTCCGTCTCGCGGTGGGGGGCAGCGGCTCCTGAGAGCCACTGTCCATCCTCCTCCCGTCAGGTGGAAAACGCATCAATTTCTGATGAAATGGTTCTTTTTTAACTGTTGGGTTTCTCCCACTTCTTCAATGTCTGTCGGACGATTTCTGTTGTTCGGCCAGTGCAGACACTGCCTGCGAATTGGGACTTCAATCTTTACACATGAATCGAGCTATCCGGGGAGCACAGGGCCGGTGCCCACCCAACTTCCTGCGGCCAGCCCATTCCCCTGTTCATGAATCCAAAATGCGAGCCAAGCACACCAGTTTCTGCGCTAAGATGCTGATGGGGAGCCTCCTGAAAAGGTTCCAAAAATTCAACAATAGAAAGTTTCAAAAGGGAAACTGATGGGTGAATTGTTTTGAGGCCTCATGAATGGATTGTTTCTTTTCGGAGACGAAAAGAAAAAATGTTTCTTTTCTGTTGATGGTTGAAAGACACAAGCAGGGTCGCGCAACTGCAGATACAAACGAACACATCTCGTTATCACTGACAGACCACAGAAACACGGAGCTGTGTTTTGTGCGTCTCAAGGAGACGACGTCGCGCGTCTGTTCAATCCCGGGGACGTCACGTCGGGAACGCAGCGTCTTGGGACGCTCTCTGCGGAACCGCGGGGAGCACGGCGCGTCGTGTCTCCGTGTCACCCCACGTTAGCCGCGCGCTGTAAATGAAAGATCACAGGCACCGCAGCTCCAACCAAAGGGAATAAAACATAAGCCGTCATGACTGCAGTGAGAGAACACGTCATCTTTTTGTGAGCTGGTGATGTTTGTTGGTGCAGGGCCCTTGGTCATGACAGAGCGCATTTTGTATGGGCGGAGATGGATCAGCAGACAGTTCGCTTGACTCCATGATCTATTTGTCAGCCATGCTCAATGTGAACAGTCAGTCACACAACTCTTATTTCTCTCGCCCCGCCACAGCGTATCTGAATCGAATCACAGTTGCCTGATGCAACCGCTGGAATCCAATCATTTCTCTCCATTTGGGTGGCATTGTGCACAGCAAAAACTATCGCGCTCGAATGAGGTCCGAACCTAACGCAATCTACTGTCCGTGCCCACACACACAAGCAACCCTGAACTGCGATTGATAGAACATAACGATGTTATTTCTTTCAACTGCAGAGGAAAAAGCTGTGTGCGCTTTCTTGCTCAAAGTTGCGGAGATTGCACAATGAGGGGGATAAAAAAGTCATTATCCGGTGAGAAAGGGACGGGGCCCTGTAGACGCCCGCGCACGCCGAGTTTCCGCGCCACGGCACTGATGGACTCAAATGTTTTCGGACTGCTGGACAAATGGCATCTTTCGACAGAAATGTCTTCAAATGCAGTGGAAATTAATGGGGACCAATCCACCTTTCCTTGCTCAACCTGTGCCTGCAGTTCTGAACGATGCGATGCACGGCATGCGTTTGAGGTGGGGAGCCGATTCTGTCATTGCAAGACAAAATTGCACGCGGCTCGCTCCAGACTGTTTATCATAACGAACCCTTTCCTTTTGGTGGAACTTTGCTGTTGCTAGAAGTTGTAACTGAATGCAAGGGCGCACACACACGCACACGCACGCACACACACGCGCGCGCATAGGCAAGAATGCATTGAATTGGAAATCAAGAAGTTCCCTTTGTCAGTTGATGAATTGTGTCCAAATCAATTTCAACTAAACTTCTTGGAATTGTACGCGGTAAGAGCCATTAAAAGAGTTCCCGCTGGTTCCTGCCATTTTTTGTGTCTTACCGATCCATCGCAGTCGGTTGTGAACTTTCCTTGCGTCCGGAAA
>JAAUXT010032930.1_pt1 | contig 18387 bp, 11 predicted proteins | sample 7278171 | NCBI WGS metagenome assembly JAAUXT01 (sample SAMN14350112, study PRJNA611818) | marine sediment metagenome | isolation source: surface marine sediment (1.8m) | place: French Polynesia: Moorea | collected 2018-08 | reverse complement strand
GTGCTGCAGACATACTTTTGGAAGAGGCTGCCTATAGGTGCTTTGATTTGGCTCGCACCAATTTGGCTCATCAGCCCAAATCGTGCAACCCACCTCAAATCACCTAAAAAACTCCCGCGTGCAATTTCATACAGTATCCTCACACTGCTATAAGAACAAACTCAATCTCCCATTATCGTGTCGTATGTCAGCTCCACTCAGTTCACAAGAACAACGAACATCTTTCGTGAACGCTTGGTACCCAGATTCTCTCACCGTGACTGCCATGGCATTTCACAGAGTCTGTGGATGATTAATTTCCTGGGTGCGAGTGGCATGACACTCGCCGCTTTAACAAATTATCACTGCGGAAATGGAGGTGTTGGTGTTGACTCGAGCACCTATTGCTCCGGCAACGCGCAAACAACTCCCGTCACGGCAAATAGAGAGGTGCGATCCCACTGTACGATTGGGTGCCGTGAGGTGGATCCAGGTGTGTCTTGGAGAGTTTGTGTGTGTGTGTGAGAGAGAGAGAGAGAGAGAGAGAGAGAGAGAGAGAGAGAGAGAGAGAGAGAGAGAGGCTGAGAGGCTGAGAGGCTGAGAGGCTCAAGGTGGTTTGTGAAGCAAGGATTTGTCTGCCACCAAGACCACCGCAAGTTCTCAAATTCTGGCTCCACATCAGAATTGTTCCTGCCTCATTTGGAAGCAAACCAAGCGTGGCATTTTTCGTGCACGTTGGTTCGAGTTCCCTTTTCAGGTGCCAAGGCGGATGTACGATGTACGGCAGTGAGTCAGAGGGAGGCCTGCACGTTTATCGTGCGTCATACGAGTGATTGTGCTTGCTCTGCAAGGTGAGTCGACTGTGACATTTCAAGCTTGTCCGTAGTGGGCCTGAGTCTTTTCACCGAAACGTAGTGACAGAGTTTTGTAGTGCCAGAGTTTTTGGACGTGGGCGAAGACACCACCTTGCAAAAATGTTTGCTCTATCAGTCTGATACTGCGGAGGAAAACGCAGATTCTTGTGCTCACGATCTCGTGTTTGACTCATTTCCATTTTCATCAACATCTTGAGAACAGGCGTGCAGGCGCCTTGTCTCCGAGGGAGGCTAAATCTACATCTACACTGCGACATTTGCATTCAGAATCACAAATGACTGCCTCAATATCCGGATGTCTTGCTCAAGCAACGTGAATATCAATGACAAAACTCAGTAATGAGCCTGTCTTGTGAAGAAGATGCAGCACCGTCCTTGATGTGTGGGACAGGACGCGCCCACGTCAGGGTGGCTATTCAACAGTCTGCAACAAGGAAACAGATTGACAAGTTTTTTGGGTATTCAATGTGAGAGACGTGCAAGTGCTCTTCGTTTAATGACACAAGGACGTCGACGCATTTCTGTTTTGAGAACTACAAGAACGCTGCATCCAGGCATTCAGACGAGATTTTTCTGTGTTTGATGCATGATGAATCATGCTTGGCACTTTTGATCAAAAGTATGCAAAGATCTCCATTGTCTTTTGTCCGTTTGAGACGTTTTCTAAAAAGTTTTTTGGGTCCCCGCATTGTATTGTGCCAGATTTCTTCAGCTTATTTTGTAACACAACACATCATGTTTTGTTGTTGCTAGTAACAGGAGGTCTTTTGTCACGCTCTCTTTTCAAGAGAAATGTGAGGAAATGCAAGTTTCACAGATATAGTAATGAAGAAAAGAAGCTGTCGCACGGCAAATCTTATCTTGTGTGCGAAGGAAAAAACACTTGTTTTATTTCTGTTGTGAAGCTGACTTTAGTCACTTGAAAGCCGCACAAGAATCCATTGTCCTTTTGTCAGCTGTCAACGTCGCTTGGTCAACACAGGCACAGGCGCCTTTGGTCTTACAAAGGCCACGAACTTGAGGGATGCAGATGCTTCCATTTGACCAACCGCAAAAACACTTCTGCAACAACTGAGTGGCATGTTCTGCACTGCCACAAGATTCACTTCCTGCCAAATACGCAGCTCTTTTCTGTGCTGCGCAGGAGGGACCTGCTGGGAACGGACCTCGGGGCAACAACGTGGAAAAGACTCCTGGATACACAGTGTACTTGTGCACGGAACAGATCGGCTTCGCTCGAGCCGCGTGGCCCTGGATCGGGTGGATTGGTACAGCTCCATCAGTGTGGAGCTGATCAATCCAAATGCCCTCCAGTCGGCAGTGGAAAGTCTCGTGTGGTTCTCAATCGAGAAATTACTGGGTAACTTTCCAGCGTAGAGAAGAATGAGGCTCAAATTGCAGTGAGGAAAAGCAGCTTTGTGCTCCAGTCAGGACTGAGACACCAATTTTGAGCAAAAGAAGGAATAGTGAACGAAATGCATCAAAACTAGTGGAGAGAATCCGATGACGTTCTCATCAAGAATTGATTCACGACTGGGTCAGAGGTACCAGGTCCATGCTGCGCCCACATGCGCCGACGGCTCCCGAGTTCCATTGAAGCACTTTCCAAAGCTCAGCTCGATGCGCGTGTTACACGATCTGTTTTCGCTCGATCAATGAACGTTACACAATCTGTCGTGGCTCCAGGAACTCGATTGTTTGTCTCCGTGTCTGCTGAGCACAGCTCAAAATTGACCCTGAATGTGCACAATCTTCACTTTGTGTTGCACGTAGAGTTCCAATTTTGACAAGGTGTGGATCCAATGGTATATGGAGGTGAATCAGTCCCCTTTGCAAGTACTTTATCACAGCACATCTCAGAACATTTTTCTGGTTCAAATACAGAAAACTGACTGCAGAAATTTCACGTTCTCCCCAGGGTCGGACCCCCTGTACCCCAATGGTCCAACCCAGGATCCGACTGGGGAATCCCTCGCGAAGTTTGTTGTCATCGCGTTACATCTGTGTGTTTCATCCGAAAATCAATGGCGACCAAGTTGCATTAAAAATTGACTTGAAGGAGAATTGATCTTTCTGCGCGTTTCTTCGACGCACATGAATCACCCAGACACGGAACTTCACGAGGAATTTCGCGACAAATTTCGTGAGTGACTCGAAACATTTTCAAACCTACCTGTCCTTGCGGGTGCACCAGAAGAACAACGCATCATCACTGCACATCATGTAGAATCTGGTAAATCTACCTTCTCAGTTCAGATCTGAGGAAGACAACCGGACCAGACCAGTCTATTTGCTTTGCTTGATTGGCAGCTTGTGTTCTTACACGTCGACCAAAGTTCAAAAATCCAACACTCCTTGGAATGATATTCTTGTTCGTAATTGAGCCTCGAAGAAAGCTGCGCTTTCATTTTGAGTTCTCACTGTGACACTTGTCGCACGGACCAACTGCTGTGTTCTGTGTTTTGCGCAACGAAAATCACGAGAACGACAAAGTTTTGCAGCGCCATCCTTGCAATGTCAACGAATTGAGGTTGCAAGTGAGCTCTCTGTTCAAAACAAAGGTCAGAGTTGTATGTACAGCAACGGCTCACAAAATCTGTGCTGCGATGCAAGGACGGCACTTGCCGGATAACGTCCCTCTCTCAACATGAAAAACAACGTCAGAGTGGTTTTGAACGAGCTGCAGCAAATGATGATGTTTACTGTGAAGCCAATTTGTATTCCGAAGTGGCCTTCTCAGAGGTCAAGCCAAACACGCCACAATCGATAGCGCGGGATGCGCATTAAACGGAGGCAAAGCTGCCGCAGCAGATCCAGGGTGCGAGCAAATCTGTGCGGCCACTGTCCCTGGGAAAAAGGAGGGGCGGGAAAGGACCCAAAACTGAGCACACCGAGCAAAACTTGGAAGAAAAAGCATTCAGCTGGAACCACTGCAGGAGGAGCACAAAGTCCTCAAGCACAGCGAGCTGGGACCTGCATGAGTTCGGTTCTCCGGTTTCATCTCGGCAAACACAAAATCCACTTCAAAGGACGAAGTCTCCGGACAAACATGTTTCCTGAGGCCTGCAGGGTGAACCGGGCTGTGCCTGAGATCTGCATGAGGCGAACGTAGGAAAGGTCTGACAGACCGACGGAAGAAGGCGAAATTGGTGGTGTGAGGTGGAAGAAGGATTAATTGTGTTCCTGCCTGGGAAATTTAAGCGTAAAGCTCCGGTGAAGAGTGTTGCGTATCGAAGTGAAGGCTCCAAGAAAAAGCACGAAGAGCTTTCTCAAACCAGCCCAAGCAATAGTTAAGCCTGCCGGCGCCCCAATAAGGCCCCTGTCTGCATGTTGTCCCGTGGGAATCGGAGAATAAAAGCTTGGTGCCAAAATTTGACAGCTTGCCTCGCAGTCCTGGTTGGTTAAGGAACGAACGTTCTTGTTCAGATCTTTAGTCTTTCGTACAATCTGTCTTGCGCGTGAACGCCTGGATAGACACGGGAATAGAAAACGGAAACGACTTTGGTCGATGCGGAAGGTCCGAGAAGGACAAAGTCAAAATTGGCATCTTGGCAAGCGCCTTAAGCGTCAGTCATTTTGGAAAAAACACACCGCAGACAACTGACAAGTGATCCCCAAAACTCTTTCATTCTTTCAGATTCAGATTATTTCTGCGGCTTCACGAAAACTTGTTCCTTTTGCCGCGCTCCCGCCCCTCAAAGACACGAATGCGAGATGTAGAATGCAAAAGGAGAAGCCAACAAAAGAATCGAATGGCTCTGAGATACACACGCTACTTTGTGTTTGGCCCTTTCTCAGGTGTCTATTGCGGTTTAATCTGAGCTGAAGGCGACTTGAAGCAGATTCCCTGCGGGGATTTTGCCTTGTTTGATGGGCTGATCAAATAAAAAAAGCTGGCATGTGGAAAAGAGAACCCGACCCGTTTGTTCTGGAAAGCTTGTGGGGAGTTGAGCGGACACGAGGGGTGCGGACTGCTCGGCGGGGAAAAGCTGCTTTGAGCCGCTGTGGGTCTGAGTCCGAGGCCCAGTCAGGATATCATCCAAGGAAACGAGACCCTTCGTGGGAACCACGTCAAATCTGCTTCAAATACCAGAAGTGTAAAATGTGTTCAGTGCTGTTGGGCGTCCTCCTGGCTCCGTCGCGGGACCTGCGCGGGACCGAGCCGCCACCTGACACGAAAGGTTCTCATCTGGAAGGTTGTTCTCTGCCTCTGGACTCTGCCGTAATCCCCGCTGCCTAATTTTGCTTCACATGGTGAAGGCTCATTTTGTGCTCGAGAGCCATGAAAGGGGCGAAACAAGGTTGATGTTTTCAACGGTTTGGTTTTGTGTCCTGGTGACCACGATTTTCTGCTGCGTCTGACAATATTTCGAAGTTAGATCCGCCGTTCCATTGAATAAGATGTTTTTGCTTGTTTTGATTCTTTCCCGAAACCATGGAAAGCAGAAACATGTGTTGTGCTCTATGGCCCAGCTTTTGAATATGACATCCTTTCTTTCCATTTGTCTGCGCATCTTGTATATTGCAGGTTGACACAGAGACGCGACATTTGTGTGGAATGAATGCCGCAGTTACTCAATTAAACCTAATGGAGGCGCGTTGTCACTGGGGAATGTACATCAAAAGACACGCTGGGTGCTGAATGTCTCTCACCTCCTCCACAAGAGGCCAAACCACCGCACTTGCGGAGCTGTTTCTGGAACCAGTTGAGGAAATGGGTCTGCAACGTTCCTGCAAGGCCTTCCGTGTGTGGAACGAGTGCTGCGACTTCCTCAAAGCATTCCGGCAAAGGGATTCTGCAGCACGGAGGTTGCAGTGCCCGTCCCCCTTGTTTCCTGTCTGTTCGCAGCCCCACGCTGAGAGGACGGCGCCGACGGAGCACGCGGCAGGGACGGCGCCGCACGACTCCTTTGTCGCTTGGCAATTCCACAATGGGGTGTCTGATATATTCCTGCCTGTAATTATTCGACACAGAAAAATCCACGCGGAGATCAGTGCCGGATCTCGTCACCAGTTCCCTCTGTACTTATCTCTCCCGTGGAGATAATTAATTATTGCCATAGCAACTGGTGGCTCATTCCTGTATGGTAACCTGTCACACCTTGAAAGGTAAGAGGCCGAGAAGAAAGAGATCCAGACGAACTAATCTCAACACATACGACATCAAGAGCCTTGCGCTGTTTCAGACCGAAGCAGCGCACGTGAGGCTGCTTCAGAGGCGAAGCCTGTCTTTTCCCGCAATTAGAAGTTGATATCTACTGAAACCTAGCTAGCACTTCGACGGTGTTCTTTCGTGAGTGTCTCACTTAATTTGTGTCTTTCTGAAAACACAACATGAACTTTGTCTTCTTCTGAAACACAGGTGAAAGTCGGAGGAAAAAGATCAAATTTGTCCCATTTTGGCTTGAAAGCGAAGGAGCTCTAGCTATTTTCACACCAACCCCAACACCAAAACGGAGAATCGTGGAGCCGTTTGTGACCCAGAGAAACCTCAGGTGGAAATGTGGGACTCAAGGTTGGAGCGGTGAGAAGCGATTTTATCCAATCTGAACTGTGTCAAGGCATAGGAGCCACTTGAGGAACTTCACACAGCAGAGCAACAGCGACGCGCTTTGGATTCCTATTTCCACGACCTCAAAGCGACTGTGTGCAACAAAACGCAAAAGGCTCAACAACTAATCTGCGATCCCTTGTGTGCTGGTGCAGAAGGCACCAGAATAGAGCAGAGCAGAACATTGATGAACACGGCATGTTTTGTCTGCGTTGCAATGGAAATTAATGTTCAAAGTGAGACGGTTAATTTTGTGTGGACCCCACCTGCAGGAATGGACGAGTGGATGGCGTGAGCACCTCAATTACTCTCTGTTTGCCCAACACACAAGTCCGGACCCGCCGTGCCGTCCTTGCAGAGTCCAGAACAGGACGCAGTGGCCGGGGGAAAGGGATGCAAATGACTGCAGTCATATTCGGGGGTGCGGGAAGTTGCTAAAATTGGCATTGGAAAACGAAAGTGTGTCACTAAAGTTTGCTCTGTGGAGCAAAGTGTCCGCTGCTTGTGTCCGTACGGGAAACAAACAACTTCTTTTGAGATAAAAGGCTTGGTGTTCTACTGCAAGGACAACGCTGCTACACTCAGCCACTTTCCGCTCTGACAACAGGGAATTTCCTGTCCATTGAAAAGCAGCTGCCCTACTTGATCGTAAAGAATTGCCCAAAATTTCCTGAATGAATTTCCACTGCTCACGTTGACAAAAATCCTATCGATCAAGAAACAGACCTTCCTCACATGGCACAAACGACTGTGGTCCCGGGACATGTCCACTCACCAGTGAAAATTGGTAAACGCAGAAAAACTCCCTTCCCAACTTCTTCAGCATCTCTCTGTGTTCTCGTCTTGCGGAGAGCACATCATTCTCGAGAAGTTCGGTGAAAAGTGCAAAGGTAAGACAAATCCCAGACTCACCTGTGTTGTTCTGATGGTGCGGAAGAACAAACAACTCTGCGTCGATTAAGTCCGACCAAGAAATCGTATCCTCTGATCCAAAATCAATGCACTTTGATTGGGTTGGAATCTGCCCAACCTGGAAATTAAATGCATGTTGTGTTGAGAATTTCACACTGGGGTTGCAGAGCCATCCTTGCAGAATGCGAAAAAGAGAACCCACAGGGAACTTGTAACTTCTTTTATCAGTGAGTAAACTGGAACCTTTGTGTAGCAAACAAAGCCAACACAAAAGTTTCGTAAGGATGACGCCGCGATTCCAGTGACCAAAACTCTGCCTTGCAACACAACACCACACGAGTGCCCACACCCTCAGCGCGATGCTGCCCTCACCTCACACTCTGGCGGAGCCTTGAGCGCGGTCTGCACACGAGTGAGAGGCTTCGGGTCGCGGTGCGCTGGTGAGAAGCGGATTGATCAGAGAAGCTGTGCGCACCGGGGCGCGGCGGGGCCGGGGAAGCTGCTCCTCCGCGCCGCCTTCCTTCCTTCCGCCGCCGTGTGCCGCACCGCCGCAGCGTCAAGGCTTCCGAGAGGGTACTGAGTGTACTGCGTCGGGGTCACGGAGAACTTCCGCTCATTTCCATCAACACAATTTCCGCGTGGATCCTGGTGAGAGTCGTCCACGTAGAGTTCCCTGGTGCCGATGGATCTGACTGAAATTTCAAAGCAAAAACTAAAAGCAAGAATCCAGTGTCAGAGAAACTAAGGGACTTGTTTTGGCGAGGCAACAACAAGGCAACTTTTCTGCAAAACGGAGGATCCCTGAGGAGCGACTTAATTTCCAGAACACAAGACTCGTTAATTCACTTGATGTGTGACTGAACTACGAAGGCGCTCAAGACGTGACTCTCAGAACAGGAGCAGAGCTGACGCACTGTGTGCCTTGGCAGCTTAGTCTGGAAATCGGAAGCTCAAAGAACCCTGCTGAGGTGTCTGTTATGCACCCTTGAATTGCGTGATCTCGTGCACACGGATCAAAGATGTGGGCATCACCTCGGCTTTTTCTTAATGTCCAGACAGCACCCAAGCACCAAGGTACATTTTGGGTTTGCCGAACCTTGTGTGAAAACAGTCCACGGGAATTGCTGCTTGACGTAATCCTCTGTACGAGGCCCTCCTGCGCTCTCTGTCCCTGTCGCCCGAAATGAACAGCCGCTCTGTGCCACTCAAACGTGACACGCAGAGGGTGCTTCAGCTTCCAGCTCTCGGTGCTTTGATGGCATCCAGGTTGAAGTGGCCCGCCACGGGAACCTCGTTTTCTAGGTTCATTTCCGTCCGAACACAGAGAGATTCCGAACAATGGCTTCATACGACGATCATGACCTTGGTTGCGGGTCTGTGCCCTGCTGACAAGGGAACAAGGGTGAGAAGAGTGACCAGTTGGTGTGGGCCCGTTCTTGCACCACCCTCATGGTGAGGGTCGTCCAGACAGTTATAACAGCTTTGTTCTCAAAACAAGGGGCACAAAGTTGCTTCTCTCAGTCTCCACAACGCCTTTGTTGTGGTGTTCTGTGTCTCAAAACAGAAGTGCCAACGTTGTTGTTTTGCCCCTGGTGAACAAATGATTCTCCCAGCCAATACTCCGACGTGTGAGACAAGAACCTGCGTATTTCTATCCACAAAACGCCAGGAACCCTGGTGAGTGGACGCGAATCAGGTCTGAAAGAGCCTGGTAATAAGAGTATTTGAGCTGTGGCCGTTGTTACAAGTTTCGTTCTCCTGGGGTTACGATTTTGGAGAATGAGACAGTCGCATCGAACAACAACTGACGAGCGAGAAGGCACACACACACACACACACACACACAAACACAGAGTCTCTCTCTCTCTGTCTGGCGCTCTCTGTCTCTCTCTCCCATTTCTCTCGCACGCACAACATTTTGCTCCCGGCACAAGACACAGTGGACCAAAGACCCAAACTCTCAAACATGTGCCACACTGACCAGACGGTACGCTCGTACACACGACTGCGCACACATAGGATGTGCACATATGACCCAAATACCGCTTTGCAGCCAAAGAAATCAGGGCTCCCAAATCACTGTGTGCACAAAGTATCGCGGCAGATTTGAGAGACAAGCCGCGCGTTTAACTTTGGGCTCTTGGCTGTGCTGCGAAAGCTGTGCAAACAGATAGAACCGCCCAGAGAGGTGGTGATTACTCCACCCTGTGGATCCAGGGAGCCGCCACAGAGACAACTGAGAGTGGCACCAAACAGAGGCGAAACTTTCCTACGAATGGGCAAGTGACTGTTGCGTCGATTCGGTCACCTGTACCTTCGACCTTTCTTGACGCAGCTGGTTCCTGGATCTGGTGCAGACATCATGCGGGAGATTGGGCACCGTGTGGCACCATGCTGGGTCCCGTTGGCTTTACGCACCGGATTCAATGGAACGGTGGCTCCGGGCGGCTCCATACCTGGAGTTTTGGAGTGACGGCAGTTGGAAAGAGGGAAACCTGCATCACATTGGTTATTGTGTCTCACCATTGACAGAACCACAACAGTTTCGCAACAGTGCAAACCAATTCAGGTTCATAGATTTCCTTTGTGTGCTGTTTCCGCCACTGCGGTGTGGAAAATGTCTTGACGGAAATGGAAACAGAACAAGTTCGTCGAGGTTCAATGCGTCCTGGACGGTTGTGACGAAACACAAAAACAAACTCTCTGTGGACACACGAATTCAAAATCAATCAAAAGAGGAAACCAGCTGCAATGCAAAGGAAATTGGCAGGAACGAGTTCTTTTTGCACAGCTTGACTTTTGCTTCCTTCCGTCTGTTGGAGATTCATTGGCACGAACTCTGCGACTGGACCTGGAGCTCGTGTCTTCTGGGAAGTTTCTGTTTCCCAGGAACACTGGAGTTTCGGACCTTCAGAACGTACTTGGTGACGGGGAAAACAAGGTTCCGTTGCCTTCGAGTCGTTGAATTGTTCACGATGGGCGTTGTTCTTGGTGAACCCACCGAAAGTTAGGTGTGGGGAGGTGAAGATCCAGCAAGTTTTGCTGGACATGGGCAGTGAAAAACAACTTCACTTTCGAATGACAAACGGTGTTTACACCAGAGCGTAAATTACGACGATTGCGACAGGTCAATGGTTTGGTTCTGTTCCGAATGGCTTCGAGAGTCTCATTGAGCAGAATCCGGCGGAAGTCTTCGTGCTCCCAGCATCACTGAGGCAGTGTCAAATGTTCCAGAACTTTGGGGGGGGGTTGAAATGTCGGTTTGTTGAGAACTTCCAGATCAGTACAGTACGAGCAAGTCAGCGACAGAATGTCCATTTCTCCAACCAGGACCCACTTCCATGCACGGTGCCTCAAAGCTACTTGAGCAGGTACATTTCTCGCACTTGTTCTGGGTGTTGGGTGGCTTCTTTCCAGATACAAGACACTGTTGCTGTTGGCTATTTTCACAGATGTGTGGATGTGGTGTGTGTGTCTATACACAGAGCCATGGATGGAACAATGTTTGTGTTTCCTGCGGTGCAAAGCCAGGTTCTGTGAGCAAATTTTTCTGGCATCCGAAAAGATGATCTGCGGAATGGTTCTGCCTTATCGTGGCGTTACCAGGAGACTCTGCAGATTCTGTTCTAACTTGAGCATGACGAGACAGATTGGCACAACATTTGTGTGAGCGTACATTCAAAGACTTGGCCAGATTGTTCCAGAATCACTGGGTCTTTGTACTTGAAATGGCAGCAGTTCCCATTTCGCTTATAACCAATGTGAAATTCGTGTGTTGCCCATGCTGACATCTCCAGGTTGTATCGCCCCCAAGACCAAATCCTAACTTTGCTTCTGAACCCAATCACTGAAGTGGAAAAGATTACGCCAAAGTGTTGCAAAAATTCTCGTTGCTACCACTGTGATTTGTGAACTGCAGGCACTTTCTCCCAGCACTTTTTTTCGGATCACCTCCAAACACTCACAGATACCGTTATTTGTGGTTTCCGCTCTGCATTGCATCGCACAGGGGCAAAACACACACAGCCATCATCCAGTTGCACTTCGAGGAATGGGTTGTGGACATGTCCGGAACTTGTCCTCATTCGCAAGCCTCAAGGCGACGAGGTTCGAAGTCACCAGAGCCCTCTGGTGGTTTGGGGTCTCACTGACCCGATCGTGACGTCATCGCTTCTGGCTCCGCAGCGGAAGCGCAGCGATGTGGAGGCAGCGCCTCGAGTGCGAGTTTTCCACCCGTGATTTACCTAATCCAATCCAAACAGCGCTGCGCGGCAATCAGACGGCCATTCAGCCGCCCCGACACTGTGCGAGAGAAAGGTTCAGCAGGCTGGGTGACACCGACTGAGTGGATTCAGAGGGAACAGGAAAATCGAAATCTTTCTGTCACATCTCGTACATGTCAGGCGAAGCCTTGTGTGTTGGTGTCAGGACGAGAAACGGAGGCACTGGGTCAATGAGTCAGGCACCTGCATTTTTCGCTTTGAAGTTGAGGATAGTCACTTCATTATTGAGAACCTCGCGAGGTGCAATGAATCTTCCTATCAATTTCTTTGGTTCTGGGTCTGTTCGTAATGATTTGGCCTTGACATTCTGAGGGAGCCGGGAAGTCTTTGATGTTTGCGCTAACCTGGTCCGCCCATATCAAAGTACGAGCGTGTTCTGGTGCAGAATCCACACCTTTGAGGTCGTCGCTCACTGCTCGTTTGCGATGCTTTCTGCGACACCTCAGACTGTCTTGCAAATGAGCGCGGAGAAGAAAACGAGAAATCTCTGGCTTCTTCCGCAAAGAGATGCAGACAAGGGAACGAATATTTTCTCCAAACAAAGTTGGAATTGCGCCTCGGACTCCCAACAGAGGACTTGGTTCAAACCGTCACTCAGCGTCGCCTCCAATTGCGCAGCTCCGCCAGTCTCCTCCACCTGTGGGACCCGAGTTTGCACAGTGTTGCGGGACCCTCCCCTCCTCGTCAAAGTCTCGACAATCAGATTTGTGTAATTTGATTGAGTCACCCGGGGCGAGGCTCTTGCGCGCGGGGGTATGAATGGCCGCAAGATTGCCTGATTCGATCAAATAGCCCCAATATGAAATTATTGCGTATTAAACAGTTTTGTTCAGTGAAAGTGTTTTGCAGGCGTCCCCAGGACGAGTGAATTGCTGCGTTGATTGGAATCGCAGGAAGTTTAGAGAAATTTGGCATTCGAATTGATCACATAAGTTTACCGAGAATGAATCAGCTTTGAATTCGATAGTTCGACCAAGAATAGCTGGCCACTCGTGCAGAAAAATGGGCCACAGTCTGAGGCAAAGTCACGATGTTTTGATACAAGTTGGGGCAAGGGAACACCGTAAATTTCTTCATTCTGTAAACAAAAATCTCCCCACAAGGTTGACATTGAATACTTTTTGTCCAACACACAGACGTGCAGATCTGTCTGAATCTTGTCTGTTGAGTTTCAGAATGTTCATTGTATTGCTTGAAACAAGATTACGAAAAACAGGAAAAGGGCACGACTGTGAACACAACACGGAAGTGCTCAGAAAACAAGACTAATCTCTGCGCCTCTGTTCTCCGCGATTTCTCCGACTGTGGATGACTCGATTTGCAGGGGCCCGAAGCCCCCGGGAGGAAATCTCAATTTCCAAGCGTCAATATTTGGACGCAGATAGACAGTCCCCATCCGAAGCTTCACAAGCGTTTATCACTGAAAAGTCATATTTGATATTGATTCCGGCGAAAGGCTCTTGATATGTGAAGGGAATTTATGTGAGTCGGTATCTGTAATGTTGAATTAATCCAGATCCCTGAGACGATGATCATCTGCAGGAAGTTTTCTGAGTTCATTTGGCGAGAGCGATGTCCATTAGTGGATGATCCTCAGCCTGATGTTCGTAGATGTCCCTGCCCTGCGTCTCAAATTTCACGCCTCCACCAGACCCAACGCCTGAGCTTCCTTCCAAGTGAAAGAGAATTCCTGTGCAGTTCGAGGGATGTTGCCTGACCATTCCCTCCCTTTTGAGACAGACCCTGCAATTTTGCACTAATGGCGCAGTGTGCGCTGCAATCTACAATCTCGCACAATCTCACACTCCATTTCCCTCTGTCTGCTGAGTGTCGGGTTTGGGAGGGGAGCGGGGATGTCCGTGGGAGCGGAGTCACAGTTATGAGTGCACGTGGTCCAAGCTGCACACCCGAAGGATACAAACATGCTTCACAATGGGAAACTCGCAGCTGAGTGGGGTCCGATCAGCAATCATTGGAAGTGTTTGCCATTTTGACCACTGATTCTGGAATGAGGCATCATTGTTTCAACAGCAGATTGATTGTCTCCAATGAAGCTCTACAACTCTCACACTTTTTGCTCCTCCTCCCCTTACCTTTCCTTGATCCAGTCCCGAAGGTGTGGAGTTTGGCTCTGTATCTCTGCAATCATCAGAGTTATCCGGTTCATTTCACAGCAGGTACATCACAACCGGAGGAGCAGGAATTGATGCGATGCCGGATTCTCCGTCAGAGTGAGAAGCAGGGGAACTGTGCAACTTTTCACTCCAGCAGCCAGGCGTCACTTACGAGGACGAGCAAAATGGCAAAATAGTGCAAACTCAGATAAGTTATCGTTTCCGGGGACACAGTCGCTTCATCTTTTGAGTAGGGGCTGGCTGTAAATCTTTTTCTGTTCGCCGCAAAGCTTCCAGGGTCTCTGGATCCGAAAGCAAGAGTGGTAAATGCCAGTTGCGTGAGCAGGTGTCGGTCTGTGCGTGCACACATCATGGTTAGTTTGGCGAGCACAAATCACTGTTTCTCTGTGCTAATTATTGCAACTCATTTACCAATCCTTCACACCTCGTATCTCCGCCCATCTCTCTGCCGTGTGCCTCATCCTTTGGATGTGTACACTGACTGCTGATGCTGAAAATTTTCGACGCTGTCGCAAAACTTTGGTGCTGTAAAGCCAAACGCCCAAAGCCCCACCAGTGTCTAGTGTCTCGGTGAAGTTTTCATACTTTCTGATTCCTGGGTGGCGTTTTGTGTTCACGGATAACATCCAGGAAAGCCTCTTTTGCCTGGGTCTCGTGCAATGGCATGCACAACACTGGGTCTGAGCCCCACAATCCAAAAGTGCTATCTCACACTCAATTCATAGATGTGACCAGCGCAAACTTTATCAGCTGAGCCCGTAACTTCAAAGATCAGGGTGTGAAGCACCCATTTTCAACTGCTTGATAGCCACAGGTGCTCAGACACGCTTTATCTTTGTATTCGCAGACACCGACAAACAACCAACGAGCCACAAGTAAATTGTGAAAATCCGTTGGATCTGCCTCAATCACCTTCTGTTCATTTACCTCGCCGCTCATCTGTCCGCACACAGACAGTGCGAACAGAAGTTCCTTCGTTCCGGAGTTATCAGACCCTGATGCGGAAAAAAGTGACAATCCTCATCAGTCTGATATGCCTCATCCGTCTGTGCAGTTCCTCCCATTTGTGCCTCAGTGACATTTTGCACCATCAGTTCGCTCCATTTCACACGCTGCAGAGAGAGATCGAACTTTTTGCATTGCCATTTCACACGTTGCTGTGAAGAACCTTCACCTGGATTCTCACGGCAATTTTCCCAACAGGAGAATCGCATTCAGCAAGCACACCACACCCCAACACACACACACACACACACACACACACACACACACACACACACACACACACACACACACAGACTCACACCGGTTGTTATTGCGTTGTTCATGGGTGAACAGTAAATTATCCATTCCCAAACGGGTCAGGTGGGAACAATGAGAAACATTCGTTTACGAACACACAAACACAATGGAAGAGCGCCGTGACAGTTGAAGCAGGAATCCCATCTGCACTTACGATAATGCACTGACTTTTGCATCTATCAAGAGGATCCACTACGATCTCTGTCCAGGGCCCCTGACCTTTGCACACCGACCTTGTGTGTGATGCATAACAAGGCGATGAATTCTTTTTCTTCGCTTACAAAAGGCAAAATGACCGACACTGGGAGAGTTGCGTCACAGGAGGTTGGACTCCTGGTTCCCCAGCACTTGATAAGCTGAAGCCAGATGTAAGTTTCCTCTGATGCAGCTCTGGAACAACTGTGGCCATTAGCGACAGATTACTCGTTAGTTGTGCACGTTTCTCAGATACCAACACGATCAGCTGTTGCCACAAGCAACTCTCTCCGCCATTCAAATGCTCAGCCTCAGCAACATGAGGAACTGCAGACTGGTGGCCCTCTGACTCCGCCCGGAATTTACGGAGAGTCTGGTTCTTACTTTGTCAAAACTTTCTGATCAAGTGCGACACGATTTCCTGAGAAAAGCAACTTGCAGAGTAAGACGTGCATCACCACACAAGCGCAGAAGTAGAGAATTCCCCGAATTCTGCCTGACCTTCAGATCCCACCCTGGTGCTGTTTCCTTCCAGATGTTTCCAGATGTGCGTCCAGTTCAACACTTCGCGACTGCGGCGGGGCTGGTTGTCAGAAACGTGTTGTTTGTCACTCCACACCAGGGGAGAAGTTTTGTGGTTGGGAGCTCGTCTTTGGATGATGTGTGGTGTTTCGAGGTTGTATTTTAACCTTCCGCGATGCCGTGGGTGGTGTGGTCGACAAGCAGGTCAATGCCAGAATCCAGTGTACGTCGCTTATTTCAATGTTTATTTCACCAGTTTATATTCTCAGAGACCCATATGTCAGCAAGGAATCGGGAGAAGGTCACAGCAGTGAAAGTTCACATCGGTTTCGGCTGAACTTCAATTGCCTTTCCCAGCGGTGGAGAGATCCTACTGGGTCTGAGATTGTTCACGTGTCCGCACCAAACTGTACTCGACTAATTGGAGGCAGACACCATTGGTTTGTGTCAAAAGATGCCTCAAATCACTTCAAAGTCCTTTACCTCAGACGACTTCACCACCTCCAAATTCAGAACAAGAAAAATCGAAGCTACATTCGAGATACATGTCTTCCGATCTGTACATACTCGTACTTCGCAGCTCTGCTCTCATGTGAGTGGCAGGAGCGAATTGAACTGTTGCTATCTGAACGATGGATGGGGTGAGTACAAATGGGTCATCGGAGTCGCCGCTCCGTGGGTCCCGAGGCAGCGAGATCATCGCTGTGAACCAGGGACCGATCCAGAAAGGTCCCGACAAGAACAACTCCCCTGGGGCTGTCCTGGATGGGAAGGGCCTTTTTCAGTGAAGCACGAATATAGTTTCGTCGAAACCACAAGTGTGGAAGGAGATAGAACATTTTTTTTCCTTTTTGTAGGCTGTGCAGTGCGGACTTGATTTCTTCTGTGTCCGGATCCACAGTTGCGGGAGATTCAAGAAACGAAGAAGGTGGATGTTTGCAGCTTTGGTTGGGACACGTTATCGTGGGTCACGCTCGGAAGCTTCTCAACACAGCTGTAAGTTTGTGCAGCACAAGAGCGTGTAACACCCCAGCAGTGTTGTCAATCTTGGTCCTTGATGCGTTTTGTGGAGCAGTCACAAAATATGGATGTTTCAGAACATTCTGACACAAAAAACACATGAACTGACAATGTGGACATCTAAAACGAAAAGAGTCAGACACCGCGAACGATACTCCATTCAGACGCAACAAGATCCACCCGGCTCGACCTTTGGCCTCCAACGTCGTCGCGTTGCGTTACTTCGCAGTCACTCTCCGCCACGGGAGCCTGAACCTTCACGTCCACTGCAGTCAACAAGTTGCTGGTTTCGTTTGTTCATGTTTTCACCAAAGATTGTTTCGTCGTGTAAAGGACGATCCTCTGAAGCCAAAAAACTGATGACACACACGAGCTCGTAGCGTTCAGCAAATCAGCCTCTGCAGAGTTTCAGTCATGACTGGCTGCCGCAGCCTGTCTCTCGCTGCAAGGACGGTCACCCGAAAGTCTCACCTCGTTAGGGCCCTGGAAAATTTCCTCAATTGCGTCGTCCCATTGATTGGCCGTGTTTCTCGTCCACTGCTATTTGGCTGTGTCTGGTGTGGGGCCTTTGTTACTCAACGCCGTCCTTGACGAGGAGCTACTGTGGATGAGATGAAGTGTTCCAGACCGGTCAACGCGAAACCACCACAGCAGACAACAGTGGCTTGGACCCGGTGAAACCCTCCACTACAGCCCGTGTGTTTCGCGAGACGTGTTCTGTCCTACGTCGCAAGGACGGTTAGTGTGCGCTCAGCATGGTAACGTCTTAATGAACGCTGGGCAGCAATGATATCAACTCCTTCCCGGCTGCCGGTCTGCAGGGAAATCAAGTGGCATTAGGAGGCACGGGCTGTGGTGAGGATAGCTGCGGGGGCGCATCCACCGGTTGCTCAATGGGATGAATGGGAATCTGAGCCCAACACGGAGGAAGTGACCTCTCTTGGGTCAGGGAACCCCCATTCCAACACCAGCCGTCAACAGACAACAATCAGAACATAAAGGCCGAAACAACAAAGAAGAAACTGGGGGCAAATGGGGCTCTCGTTGTGAGGCGAAATACTCAAAGATAAATCGTGATTGAGCAGTGCTTTTGCCCTGACTCCGACTCCAGCTGTTGGGAGGAGGTTGTAGGGCGCTCTGGTCTGGTTCCGAGTCCTGTGCTACCGCGTGGAGACATCAGCTGAGTCAGTGTCCTGCAGGTTGCAAATACCACATCTGTTGGGAGGCGTCTGGTCTTAGGGTGCGGACACACTGAACCCCGATCTGGATGGTGAGTCGCGCGACTGGATGGGTGAATCGCAGTCGCAGCAGTGCGGAGTCGGGTTTGCTTGATCGCTGCAAGGCATTTTCAATGGATGCGACACACTCAGCTGCGACTCTCTGCTGCGATGCACCATCCAGTTGTACCAACCGGATCCGTTCCCATTGGGCAATGCGATTTTTGTGTCATCCACTCCAATTGGATGGTCACTGGATGGCGAGAATATCCAGGGCAGCAGATGACAGTTGTTAGAACCATACACCATCCACCGAAATTCTACATGTATTTGGTTTTTTTCTTGCAAATTGCTTGTCACTTTGCTGGTGGTGCCAGACTGGATGATGAAACGTTG
>JAAUXT010097230.1_pt1 | contig 18388 bp, 18 predicted proteins | sample 7278171 | NCBI WGS metagenome assembly JAAUXT01 (sample SAMN14350112, study PRJNA611818) | marine sediment metagenome | isolation source: surface marine sediment (1.8m) | place: French Polynesia: Moorea | collected 2018-08 | reverse complement strand
TCCTAAGTTGTGAATATTAAGTGAAAAAAGTAAGAATTTTGACAAAAAAGCAAGCCAAATCAGAGCGAGCCAAATCAGAGTGAGCCAAATCAGAGTGACCCAAATCAGAGTAAGCCAAATCTGAGTGACCCAAATCAGAGCAAGCCAAATCAGAGCAAGCCAAATCAGAGCAACTGAAATTTCCTCAAATCACCGCGAGCTCCATGGAGCTATTTTTTGACAAGTTCGTGGCATGAAGAAAACACTGCTGCAGCTTGAATTGTCTTTATTTTCAAACTTTTCGTCTTGAAAATTCTTATTTGGGCTGCTGAGGTGGTCAAATATCAAAATCTCTCCAGAAAAAGAAATCAAGAACAACCGGCCTGTCATCCGATGGGCAATCGCCATTTTCAGACATTCCTGCTTGTCCCCTGTCACCGTGCAAGTCTTGATTTTCGTGCATCTTCGACCAACATCGAAGAACCAGAGACAAGAAACCGTGACAGGAACCACTCAGTCTCTCACTGAAGTCCTCAGCGTCACAGGTCCCTGGACGCTTGATGACACAGCAATGCCGTCTACCGACAGTAAAATGAATGTCTCAGTGTCACAACACGAGGTCTGTCTCACTGGACGCGTCGAGCGTTGCTCCCCCCACTTCCGGCACGAATCACTCACCAAGCCAACAAAGCGCCACTTGTGCCGGAACGATGCGCACGACGCACCAGTGGGAAAGACGCGCACGACATTTCCAGCTTTTAGTCGCCGGGATGGGACAGCTCGTCTGCCACCAACGTCTTGTTTCGTTTCTCCCCGTTCTCCTTCTCAGCCTTCTCCCTCTCCTCCTCCTCCTTCTTCTTGGCCTCAATGTCCCTTTTGCGGGGAATCACGCCGATCACCTTGTCCTCCGGAACAGTCTTGTCGGGTCTCAACTCGACCCAGTCTCGAGCCGCATACTCATGAATCTCGGGGCGGATGCCTTTCCCTTCCTCGATGAACGGGTCGAAAGGACTCGGAGGCATCTCGATGGGGACATTCATGAGCTCGTCGATTCCTTCGTTGCCAAGGCTCGCCTGAAAGAAAACGGCAAGATTGCAAGCAGGCGAAGAGAAACATGTTCCCAACGTCACATTGAACATGTTTAGAACCTTGAGCTGTAACCCGCTCCAAGCTCCCTCCCTCCCCACAAACAAGGGCCGACCGCCGCAAGCTGGTCGACAGATGCAACACAGGTTTGCAAGCCAGCGTACGCGTGCATCAAAAACAAACAGCTTGAATGCGAGCAACACGAGGCGTGTTTCATTCCTGTCGACCAGCATGACAAGCAAAGGTCCAGGGTTCCGACTCATAAGGTCAAATCAGAATTCGAAACAAACACTGATGTTCTGCACACAAAAACCACTTTTGGAGCAAAACTTCCTCCATTCCATTCTCTTTGTGAACCTGCGATTCGATTGCCGCAGACAATGAAACCGTGAACAAGACTGCAAATGCAAGACGTGCTGGTCGAAATCCCTCTCGTACACAACACCAGGCAAGACACACAGGTTGTCCTGAGGGTGTCAGCTCAGAAGAAGTCTGTCTCCACAGGTAGTTCAACCCTCGCCTGAACCAAACGCTTGGCGAGAAAGCATGCACTCATATGACACAGTTTGACTTGTGCAACGCCACTGACATTCAGCTGTTTCGACTCACCACGTGGCTCTCCCAGTGGTCGTGGTCGTCGAGAGTGTCCACGAAAGAGGGAGGCAGAAAGGCGCCCGCCACGTAGCGTCTCTCCTGGTTCAGGAAGTTGAACGTCGCCAGCGCATTCTCCTGAAGAAGAGCGGGAGAAACGCGCGTGGTGAAGAAAACGAGCGCAAGGCTTGACACCCTCTAAATAACCCGTACTGCGTTCGACGCGCATATCAAAACGGACAAGAACAAGAACCAATTGAACCGTTGCATCACATGTTGATCTCTTTCATTCGCAGATGACGAAGTGGAATTTGAAGAATGTTCCGGTGGAGTCTGTTTTACAATGGAGTAGTCACGCGCATGTTGAACTGCACAGTGACGCCTGACACGGGCTTCAGTGGCCGACGGCACCGACCGTGTTCAGGATCTCGACGCTGATGCGGTGTGACCGGAGGAACTGGATGATACTCGTGTCAACACGCTTCTTGTTGGCTTGCTCTCCGACACCCACCACCAGGATATCTGAGCGACAACAGAGCAGAAATACCGCCTGTTCGTCTCGCCTGACGTCCTTGGTCAAACCAGGGGATGTCCAACGGGATTTGTACGGGGGGGGGGGGCGGGTTCTGTCGAACAAAGTTCTTGACCGGTGTGTCTTTGTTGTAGTTTCCGTGTTCGATCAGACATGTCCTTTGAATGTCCAAAATCCAAACTCGTCTTCACTTTTTGAAATGCAGCTCAGCAGAAAACGGCTTCAAACTCACCAATCTTGGGCTCCAACATCGTGAAGAGACTCAGCGACTCTTTATTGATGTGCTCCACCTTCCCAATCTGTGGCAAAATAAAAGCAACCACAGGTCACTGGAGAAGAAAAAGAAACGCATTTGGTTCTGACCGTTATGATCAGGTGAATACACGAGTATCAAGTCATCTATATGATATCTGCTCAGAACAAGTGCGAATATCAATGCCATCTGTGAAGCTATGATAGTCAACACACTTGTTGAGGTGTGTGTTATCCTCTCAGAGCAACACTTGTGGCTGCCACCACTCACATTGTTCTGAGAGGATAACACACCCCTACTCGTGTAAACACCTGATCATCTGGTAGCTATTGCGGTGTCGCGTTCAGTGAACACAGAGGCGCGCAGCGCACACTCACGTTCCAGTGGAGGACGGATCTCGGAAACGCGGCGACGGGGCCTATCACCCGGAGACCGTTGTTGAGCAGAAAGCCCGTGCTGCTGAAGGACTCGAACATGATCACCTCTTTCTGTATGAAAACAAGCACACATTAGATATCCTACGAAGCCAGACAGCAGCAGTCAAAAGGTTCTTAGGTGTCAATCTTTTTGTTCAAGATCGCAAATCTTTGTCGCAGCTCTTTGTGTACTGTAAAGGCGCATAAACACACACACACACACACACACACACACACACACACACACACACCTCTTCCTGGCTGAGCATCGTCACTTCTGTTTTGCCTGAAGCCAAATACGGATCCGGCTCAAACCACTCGTCCTGCCAGATTTTTTGATATCTGAACTCTTTCTTGGTCTGTTCATCGTCCTGTTTGTTCAGCAGCCGCACAGTGCCACTCAATTGTCTGCAAATCGAAATACATGGAAGAGTTAAAGGCGCGGATCCAAAGGGCGAGGTCACTGATCTTTCATAGGTTTGTGCAGTCAGGCTCTGAAATGTTGTATAGATGTATTTCAAATGCAAAAATGTTCAGACCCACAACCCTCCCACAATATTGGAAAACACTGCTTTGCAGACAAAATTACGCATTTACTTCGGTATCAATCGCAGCTTGTGTGTACTGACACCAATCCACAGTTGTACTGGAGTCTGTGGGAGCGAAGCTCATCAAAATAGCAATTCAGTTGACTGGAGGTCAACTTCACGTGTGGGCGATAATAAGGGACAGATGAATACTATTTGAACACCATTACTGTGAAATAAGACACTGTTACACAATCTACATGAATTGATGTACTATTTTCTAACCTAACATTTCGTTTGGCGCTGAGAACACCTCGCATACACGTTCTGAGCAGTGAATTCATCTTGTCTGGTTTTGTTCCCTCATTATCTTGGCGACTCCGTCAAACTGAAGATGGCAGCACCGAACAGGCATTTCCCGCGGGATTGTATGGCGAGCAGCCCAGGAACGGAGATGTAACACCAAGTGGTTCTCAACATGTCTGGTCTTTATTTTGCACTCAGACTTGTTTGTCCTCTTTCAGAAGGTCACCAATCAAACCTCTGTGTGTGTGTGTGTGTGTGTGTGTGTGTGTGTTGCAACACAACGAATTCCCAGGGAATATCTTGCTCGAGTGTCCCAGTGTTGCATTCTAAGATCGGGTGGGAACATCAAAAGTGTCAGAGCCCTTTCACGGGTTGTGTGCTGATTGTTTCCAAGTTCGAAGCTCAGTGCTCACTCATGCACTCCGCTCCTGACCCAACCCGCCAACTCCGATTCAAGTTGAACTTGCACCACGATTTCAAGTGATGTGTTTCGTCTTCGTGTCGGTCTCCCAATCTTCACAAGCCGTTGCCTCTCTTGAGGTCGTACAGGAGGAAGTCTGTGAAGTATGCGTGCGCCGCGTCGAAGTAGTGGAAGCTCACGGTCCAGGGGCTGAAGATCTCCAAGCCCTGGCGGAAAGAAGTGACGCCCTTTGTCAGTTTTGCTCTGATCTGAGGTCAAATGGCATTTGTGGCACCAAGACAAACTTGTTTGTACTGAAATTTTTGCAGCCACATGTGCATGGCCTGCAGCTGCCTGGAGAGGAAGCTGTGAGTCTGCCAGGACACTGAGTCGATTTTGAACGACAGGTACCTGAAGGACCAAGGCACCCAAAGAAGATCGAAGAACAACCATTGCGGTTTACTTCATTCCAAACCCAACATCACACCAAAGAAAAGCGTGAACTTCACGAAAAGTTCTCTTTGGTTCTCCCGACGAACTGACACAAGTGAAGAGTGAAAGACCCGGACACAGGCGCACTGACCCTTCTGTGGCCAAACGTCTCGTTGTTTTTCCGGTACTGGTAGTGGGCGACGAGGGGAGGGCTGCCCGACAGGAAGAGGTGCGGGTTGATGTCGTGGAACGTGAGACGCCCCCTGGTGTCCAGCGTGCTGCGCGGGAAGATGGCGGCCTTGGCGAGGCAGACGGCGATGTCGATGTCTTCGACGGTGCCGTCCGGGAGACAGCGCCCCCGCGCGAGCAGTTCGTGCAGCAGCGTCTCGACGGCAGCGGCGCTGAGGATGTAGCCGGCGCCGCCGCTGTTGTAGCCGCGAGGCGCGTGGCGCTGCAACCGCAAGAGGTGAAATGCGAGCGCGCTGTCAGATTGAATCTCCACAGTGAAGTTATGTTTTTGTCCTGATATTTTTATTGATCACCGACCCCTGGCCAACAAGATGCACGCACCAAGTTTGAGCCATTGGGCTTGAAGTTTCATGCGGAAATATTCTCTGTGCTTCAAAGTGGACCAGTCAGTCACCCTTGACCGTGGATCTGCTAAAGACACGGCAGGTTGCGGTGTGTAGGAAGTAGCGGACACGGACGCAGTGTGAACGTGAACTCACCATGGACCTGAACCCGAGGTAGTGCGGCTGGCGCGGGTCATAGCGCGACAAGAGACGCTTCAGATTCTCGACGATCACGTACGTGTCGTCGTCCGCCTTCAGGTACCAGTTCACGTCGTTCAGGTGACGCGTGTGCGACCAGCGTAACATCGCGTACACTTTGGCGGTCAGGTGGTTTCTGCCTGTCAAGGAATCGTTTTTGAGTTGATCTTGAGCGTGGTTGTTGAGTGGAACCAGGGTTTGAGGTTTGGACGTGCTTGATTCTGACCTTGAAAACACAGGGGATGCAAAACCAGATCGGTTTTCATTGTTTGGGATGTGAGAATGAACCTTGTTCCCCAGGTAACTCTTTGGCTCCACAACTCGGACACGAAGCTTCTTTTTTGTTGTTTGGGTCTTCCTTCAGGGGCGAAACACACAAACACTGAGCCGCTCTTGTGGTCATGAGTTTGTTTGAGAAAAGGTCTTCTGACCTCTTACACCAGCCTGCAGCCTGTGTTCTGACCTTCTGAAACGTTGAGGGGCACCGCTCCGGTCAGGTTCACCCAGGGGTCCCTGGAGTAGAAAACCTCTCCGCGGTCGCAGCGCGGGAGCCACGTATTGCGCACCGCCTGACCACGACTGCTGTACGTCTCCGGACTGAAAAACAAGATTCAACAACTACGAATTCTGTTCTTGGTGGGGGCGACTGGGCTGCAACCTTCCTTTGGAACTGCTTGTGACAGAAAGTGCACTTCCCCAAGTGCAGAGTCCAAACCATCGCTTGGGACATGATTGTGATGGAAACGCAAAACGCAAACTGACCTGGACAGGACCATGCACATGACCCTGGGTTCGGTACTCATCATGCGTTGGATGGTATCGTTGCACCGGAACCTCACCAGCCTGAAGACTTCTCCAAATAACCTGCTTCCTGTTCAGAGAAATGCACAAGAAGACGCGATGGAACTGCTTTTACTGAAGTTGCTGGATCAGATAAAAGAGACTGAAACACCCAGGGTGTTCAGATCCATCTCCAACACACGTGTGTTCGACAGTCTCTGACTATTGGCTCACGTGACTCCACAGACACATCATGGAATTTGGTCAGGTTCCAGTCCACTATGGTGTTCGAATGGTGGAGGACTGAAACCCTGCTGTCCTGGCCCATTCGGGTGGATAAACACGTTCTAGTGTCGAGTCTGCCGGAGGCTCCTACCGCTCGGGACGAGGACGGTCCCGTAGAGGAGGACGACGCAGGCGGCGGCGCCGGCGGCGCACACGGTCGACGGCCTGACCCACGCGGCGGCGCGACCCGCGGTCCGGCCGGGGACGGGGACGGAGACCGGGCAGCAGGGGATCTGGTCTCTGTCATGCTGAAACAACAATTCAGTTCTGCGATCAACGAGCTGTTCTCGTAGGAAACTGTTGACACAACTGAGTTGTCAGCAGGTCATGTTCAATGTGATTCACCTCATATGTTCCCGTCATTCACCATTGACAGGCTTGATTTTCACCATTGATCACTTCCCCGCACTGAGTCCCTGTACTCGTACGTACCTGAGCTCTGTTCGGCTTGGTTCGTGCGCTGCAGTCCTGTTCTAAATCCATGTTATGACTGTCCTTATTCCAAGACACCGAAAAGTGGCAGAACTTTGTGCTCATGCTTTGATGAAGGGTGCGCGTCAAGCCATATCAAGCATTTTCTTTGATCTGTGACGGTCGCTCCTCCGGCATGCACAGCAACCTTTTCTGTTGCAGAAAAGATTCTTCGTTCTTGCAAGTTCGTTGCCTGGATGCTGTTTCAACTGAGCGCGGTGTGCATTGCGTCAACGTTGGAGTCAGTTGAGTCCTGCGTCATTTCCTCCACGCAGCAACAAACGTCCAACGCAGGTGTGAAAATGGACAGGCAAATCCAAAGCATAAGAAAAGAGACAATGAGAGAAATCTGTGGTGTTTCGCCAACTCGTCACATTCGCAGTCGCCGTTCATCTCAGTGACACCGACTGCGCCTGCGACTGCGCGTTTTTGATCGCTTTATGCGCCACTCAAAATGATGCGTCCTGCGGCAATTGACATTAAATTCATGTGCACATACATGATGCGTGAATATGATTGAAAGTGTCACGAGTGTCACAACAAGCAACAAGTTGATCATCAGGGAAACCGACTGTGTTGTTCTGAGCAATTTCGAGGCAGTTGGGTGGAGCACAAAAGGATCTGTGGGTTCTTCGCTCTTTTTCGCACAAAATGCCATCACGTGTCGTTGAAAACAGAATCAAGAGAGACAGATGCGTTTTCTTCTTTTGACCGAATTTCAGTGTGAAATGGTTCAGATTTGCCACAAGGACACTGCGTCTTGCGTGTGAAAGGAAACATTTTTCTTTGGATAAATGCTGAACATGATCTGTAGCTTCGAATTCGGCGAGACCACCAAAGGTCGAGTAGCGATGGAAAACAGTTGCAGTGAGAAAGCGTGCGCCCGACGTATATGTGTGTGTGTGTGTGTGTGTGTGTGTGTGTGTGTGTGAGAGAGAGAGAGAGAGAGAGAGAGAGAGAGAGAGAGAGAGAGAGAGAGAGAGAGTACGTTCGTTTGAGATCCTCCTGTCGCAGTTTGAGATTGAAATTTGAGTGATTCGGGCAATTCTGTGAGTTCGGGCGCTGGTCTTCACACTCACAGACACGTGAGTCTGCGAAATGAATGGAACTGGTAACATTCCGTTCTGTATCTCAGCGGGCGAAAATGAAAAGTTATTGACCACAAAGCTGACGTCCTGTGGGGACAGGGTTCTCACACTGCACAAAAATGGTTCCTGTGAAATCACACAATGACTTTTCGAGATCTTTGGTCGAGAAAGGAGTTGTGTGATTGAACAGGAACCTTTTTGTAGGGTGAGAACCCATTTCTACCACGATGCGAGCTCGTACGACATGTTTAGAAATCGCAGAGTTGTAGAAAAACAGATCGTTTGACAATTAGCGGCTCCGACCTGCAGAAGAAAACAAAGAACGGAGAGCGTGAGTCTGCAGAGCCAATCGTGACACAAATTATGAGGGGGATCAGGGGTTTTTTCTGCAGATAGATGTTTTGGTGTCCGCTGTTCTCTTTTCTGCGAGACTCATCAACAACCCGCATTTGTTCCTCGTCCACTCGGTCTGTTCACCCAGATCTTTGACCAAATGCTCCGCTGCGCAATTTCACCCCTTCGTCATTGTGCTCGCACTGCTTGAAAAACACAATCTCTCCCGTGCATGATGTAGTCACTCTGAGGCTGCAGAGATCTGTGGTTGCGCACAAGCGTTGGTGTGTGAAACGATTCCCTTTTCAAAACTGGAAGAAAGACCCTTTTCAGACTCATAGGTTTTTTGGAAGCAGATGCAGTTTCGTCCTTCTCTTCGGAGGGTGTGGAGTTACCATGAGATCTCTTTTTTTGTCTGCATTTTGTGGGAAACGCTCTTTTTGTGGATCGATTCTCGTTGGGTGCGTCCGGTGCAGATCGTTCGCGGGCGCAACTTTCCAACTGTGCGACCAGCCTGAAAAATTCAATTTTACACGCGTTGTGTTGTCCCCTGGAAACAAAAGCACCTGACTGAACCAACTGGAGGAAAGTGTTTTTGGCAAAAGCTGCAGGACACAAACAGAGCAGAGGAAATGGGGAAAAGACCGGACGTCACGACGAGCATTTTCCTGCTATCATGTTTCAGAAAAGGCAAAAGCGATGTTGGCTGTCCACAGGTCTGTGAAAGGCTAAAAGCCCTGTTTACTTCATGCCTTGCGTGTGTTTTCAAGTTCCTGAGTGGACCTTGTTGATGTTCAGATTCCTGGGTGGACGACCTGAAGTTGAATAATACACGGAAAATAGAAAAGGTTGCATGTTGGAGTTTTTGGAAGGGGTTGAAGGAGTTCTGGCGCCACCCCTCCCTGCAATGGACACTGGTGTCCCTGCTGAGACCCGTTGCTATTTTGGGACATTGCGTGGATTCGTCAGAAACCCTGTGGTCTCAGCAGTTTCCTGCACAAATTGTGTGGGTGTCTTTCTCTGAATTTTTGCAGTCGGCCGCGGTTCCACAGTCTCCTTTGGGTCTGACATCCCGATGTTCTGACGAAAGTCTCTTCAAGACACAGAAGGTTGATGGAAACCTTCCTTTCAACTCACAAGTGGTGGTGATGCGCCGTTGTCGGTGCACAAGGCCGCTTTCGAGACGGAATCGATTGGCGTTTGCCGAGTCTTTTTGATTCCTGAGAGGGAAAACATTCTCTGCATCCTGATCACTTTATTTGAGGTTCTGTCACTTTTTGTGAAAGAAAATCTGAGATTGCTTCACGGAAAGATTCTAAAGTGAGCAGTTAATAAGGTGTGCTTTGCTCATAAAATTTCTGAAGATCACAACAAGAACACCAAAGCAAACACTGCCTCAGCTGACAAAGAGCGACTTTCTTTGTATTCAGGTTCACGGAACTTGTCTGGTTTGGTTCTCGAAAACCAAAGGAGATTGCTTTTCACCACCGAAAAGAGAGTCGCGAAATCAGGTGTTAAGGTGTTGGCAAAGGTAAATGTGTTTGTGTTCCGTAACCACGGCCAGGCGCAGGACCAGACCTTTACAAAGCAAAAACACCAAGTCAATACCACGGTACGATCAATTTGTTGCACACGTGGTGTCGAAGGCTTGAAACAAACCGAACTGAGCCCTCAAGAACCTCCAAGCCTCACGACTTTGCAAGGCGAAAGACTCTGGGAAGTTTTTCTTTCAGGGAATCAATTTTTGATACTCGTCCGACAGGAACAGCCGAGTGAGACTGAAGAACCCTCAGCCACCAGAGCTCTCAGCTGCTCCAGTGAGGGCGGATCCCTCACTCAGTCTCGAGACCCCAACTCGAGGGGGAGGATGTCCCAACTTTTCGTTGAGCAAATGGAACATCAATGATTTCTGGCAGCGCAGAATAGGAAAGGCAAGAAGTACCAGTGTGCGCTTTCTGCAATCCAAGGGTTGGGCCTCGGGAATCCGCCCCATGTCTGAGCCAGAAGATTCCCGAGGTAGGGGACTCCACGATAAACCGAGTCTGGAGCGCGGCACAGACTCTGACTGAGGACGGAAAAGCAGCTTTCGTCTTCAAGCTCCGACGAACAGCAGTAGATCGGCACCGTCGCAACGGAAAGTGACAATAGAGTACTCAACCAAGACGGCAATTAATCTGATTTCGCAAGATGAAAGATGTTTCTTCTCTCTCAGAAGTTTGAGCCAAACTGAGGGGCAGATCCAGGATTTGGTTGTGGAGACAATTTGCCAATGTGATTCTTGGGTCGAAAATTTTCTGTTGGGAAGCATGAAATATTCAGCACAAAAAAGGGCTTCGCCCATGTCAGGTGGCGTCAGGGCGTTTCAGCCACCTGGTTCCGCCTCCGCGTGGTTGTCGTCAAGCAATCATCTTATGGAGAGAGTTGGCAGCTTCTTTCCGCAGACTGCCACTGTGCGCCTCGCGTTCGTCTCCCAAAGACGGGAAATACTCATCTCACGCTGTTGATGCTGAAAGAAACAAAAGACTCGAAACAGATGCGAATATTACGGTTTTGATGGGGCGATGTTGGAGACGTGAGGGAGACGTGGAGATTCGGAACGTTTTTGGTTTTCGAACCCAACCAACGCGTTGAAGTAAGAAGGAATACAAGGAAACTTCTATCAAACGCTTGTGCGCAGGTTTGCAAGGTTGTGTATACCACTGGGACACCGGCCACGGAGGAGCAGAACGAAGTGCTTGAACTCATTGCAATTGTTCTCATGAGTTCGTTTCGCATGGATACGACTCGCAATTATTGTTGTACGCAGGCGGCTCAAAGAGAAATGAAATTTTTGGCCAGGTCTCCATGCGCGAAAATATTTCATGACTTTTGGGACTGTCCGAGCAGAACTCCTGAGCAAAGCTCCCGTGTTCTCTGTGAAAAGATCTGTTTGGCTCTGTAATTGGCCCCCTGTTAAACACAGCTTCTGTTGCTTTGTTCGTGTGAGGATGTTGGGTTCTGAGCAACAGGCTATTGCAGACCAAACATCGGCATCAGCAGGTTCGCTTCCTGTTTTACAGGTGACCAGAACCGCGTCTCACAGCTGGAACTCAAGGCCAGCGGACTGACCTCAGGACTTGGGAAGAGGATTGTGAAGAAAAGGGACCCATAATTTCGAGCTTGAGGTTGACACAAATCTCGAAATATCTTTCCAGTGACAAATATGTGGATTTTTTTAGATGGTGACCAACGAACAGAGGCGGAATATTTCGTTGCCTCACAGGAAGGGTCTCGTGACACATGAAAATCTGCCCTTGCACCACAAACAACAAAAAGTCGTTGATGCCTGTAATGCTCCTGCATTGAGCGTGTCGTTGAGATCACAGTTACATCGTGGCTGCAAACATTCCCTGTTCTCAACTCAACCAAAGCGTGAAAATTTGAAGCTGGTCATCAGTAGCACGCAAAGTACAGGACAGTTTTGCACGTGACCTCTTTGGTTCTGTACGTGAGACACCATGGATAACGCGACAGTGGGAAACGGCAACGCCAGTCTCCATAACAACGCCAGTCTCGGCCTGGAGGAACAGGAGGCGGCGTCAGCAGCGGCGGCGCCGCGGTTCTGGGTGATCCCGCCCTTCGTGCTGCTCATCGTCGTCACGTGCGGCGCCAACGCGCTCGTCGTCGTCCTGACGACCACGGACCGGAAACTGCGCGGCGGAACCTACATATACATCCCATCGCTCGCCGCCGCAGACTTCATGGTGCGTTTTTAAGTCTCAAGTCTGGGTGCGTCGTGCGTTTCGTCCAGCAGGATGTGTTGTACGTGGTCGTGCGTGCAGCGTCTTTTCACTTGTATCTTACCAACGCATCACGCACGCCAAGGTCACAGCGCACCAAAATGGGTCTCACGTGAATATATATGTCTGGTTGTGTTCACACTGAAGTGCGTGTGCGCCACCATGATTGCGGATGGGTTCCAACCCCAAACGTGCTCTGGCGCATGGCGCATGGTGCATGATGCGCACGCGGTGTGGCTGAGGGTGTTATGCGCACAAGGTATCCAGTATGAAATACTTCAAGGCTGCGTCTCACTTGACGCACCGTGGAGACTGGGGATCAGGGCCTTCTGAGAACCTCAGAAACGCGTGGTCACCGACCCCAAACCTTTGTTCCATCAGGCGCAACGTCTGCTTTGGTCTGTTGAAACCTCAAAGTTGAAACTGGAAGCCCAATCGTGGACTCAAATCAGCGGCGCTGCGCTCCGACGGAGACGCATCGCACTGCGTATCAAGTGTGTACAGAGCTTCAAGTTTCCTTTGTTGACATTGTCAGTGAAATGCAGAGACACGATCCCAATAACCGAAAGGAAAGGCGGGAAAACACCTCATTTTGTCAGCGATTGAGTCAGCATCGTCGTTGGTGCCGAGTCTCCATGTAAGATCACAGAGAGGTTCATCATGCAAAAATCAACCTGTTTCGTCTCTCATCTCACGTCAAGTGAAACGTCGTTTGTGCGCGCACGTGTGAACAAAGCCAGCCACGGGAAGGTAGAACTTGCGCGCAAATGAAGCCGCGTCAAGTCACTTGCAATTCGCACCGGTACAACACAATGGAGAGCAGAGGTAAACAGGTCAGCCTTGCTGAACTTCCTTCAGGGGACTCCAGATCCGCTGGCTGCTGCTTCTTGTTTGCTTTGCAATCAGAAAACCTCGTCCTGTGTTTGCCTTGTTCTCAGTGAACCTGGCGAGCCTGAAGCCGAGTCTTTATTCGCCGTGATATTGCTGCTGGATTGGGCAATGAATTTGTCAAGGACCTGGAACAATCTTTGCACAACACAATTGGCACGTAGGGAAAATCCATTGAATTCAGGAAGATAATTTCGGGGCAGAAGGTGTGGTGGGTTTTTGCAGCACTTCCTATAGGTTGTCAGATTTCAACTGCTTGCAACTCTCAAGAAAAGTTTCTTGCAGTTTCAGCTGGTTCCCTATTACACAGACGTGGTTGACTCAATTCATTTGCCTCGTATCTGACTTTTCTGTCCCCGTCGAGTGTTATTTCCACTTCCGTCTCTCCCCCTCTCTTGGTTGTTTCGGTTTCTCTTCTTTCTCCCACTAACTGTCTCTGTCTCGACCTTTGTCTCTTTCTCTCACCTGCCACCATCCTCCCCTCTCTCCCTCCATCTCTTCCCCCATTTTCTGTCTGTCTGTCTGTCTGTCTGTCTGTTTGTCTGTCTGTCTGTCTGTCTGTCTGTCTGTCTGTCTGTCTGTCTGTCTATGTCTGTCTGTCTATCTATCTGTCTGTCTGTCTGTCTGTCTGTCTCGATCTTTCGCTCCGTTGCTTTCCGTCACGCACAGCTGAATGGGAGAGGCTGACTTTCAGAGCTATGTTTCTGTATCTCACTGCAGGTTGGACTGATGGTCATGTCGGGTATGATGGTGTACTCGCTGTTCGGGGCGTGGCCGCTCGGCGCAGCGCTCTGCACCGTGTGGCAGGTGTTCGACTTCGCCATGTGCTCCGTGTCCATGCTCCACCTCTGCATCATCGCCTTCGACAGGTCAGTTACGTTCCAGGGTCAGTGCCACAGTCAAGACCTTGTCACAGAAGGGCGGATTTGTGACTTCGTCAAGACGGGCTCAAAAATGTCGGAGTGGTGTGGGTGTAATCCCTTGTGTCCGTCCCTGAATCAATCCGTCTGCAATCGGTGTCCGTTGCGCTGTTTACGAAACACGCACACACACACACACACACACACACACGAGAACGTCTGCCACGATGACAAACTCAGGGTTCATGACGCCAGAACTTCTGTCCTCACTCTTGCCCTGCACCCGACGTGCAACATGCCACAGTACGTGCTCCACGTGGTGTGCACTTCACTCCATTTGAATCCGCGGTGGATTCTTTTCCCCACCTCTTGCTGCAAAATTTCATCAATCATGTGCACGCTTGATATCACTTACGTTTTCGTCTCCCGTTCGGCAAATATTTGAAGAACCGCTGTGTGTTCTTCGATGCTGTTTGATCTTCCCACTGGGTGTACGTTGCTACTCGTACGATTTCCATACCTTGCAGATTTGTGGCCACCGTGTATCCACTGTCGTCCTACCTGCAACATCCGGACGACAAGCAGACGCGCGCCAAAGTGAAGCTCGCCGCTGCCTGGGTGACGGGGGTGTTGCTGTGGTTACCTGCCATCCTCTACTTCAGGTACGTGCACCACTGGAGTCCGGTTGTTGCACCCTGCCTCTCGTCCCCATTTCACGAAAAGGGTGACGTTGACACCAGCGAAATATCACAAACACAACCTTCTGTGGCTGTTCCTGGGTTTAGGTTCCTGACTAAGTGTCGCGCTTTTCAGTCTCGATGCGTTGACGAAAGTCCAGTAGAATGTTGGGAAAAGAAGAATTCGCGAGTCTTTCAGGAAACGTGTACGCGTACATGCACGAACGAATTCCTTTGCAGGCACGTAGAGGGCGGTGACCTGCACAGCGGGGAGTGTCTCTTTGTGCCGAACCTCGTCTTCACCGTGGTACAGGCCTCTGTCGTCTACTACCTCCCCATGCTCGTGATCGGCTACTTCTACGGGCGAGTGGTCCACATCCTCTACTTCAGGAAGCTCTCGCTAGGGGGCAGCACCAAGGATAGTCGTGCACCCGGTTGTGCGGGGGCGTCCAAGGTTTCGGAAGGCAACACTCTCGACATGCGCAGTGATGGAAATCTGAAGGATGGTGTAGGAGGGAAATTCAAGCGGCAGCATTTTAAGGCGCGCGATTTTCAAAAAGACAAAACTGCTGATGTGATGTCCTCTCTAAGAGGTTCAGATTCAAACGGACAAGTGTGTAAGGAACCCAAGAGCAACAACCACTCGCTTGTTTACTACAATTCAAACTTCGAGAACAAAGTTTCTGCGGATCGCGAGAGCTCAGAAACGAAGCAGCTTCCGGGTGTCCAAAACGAGGCTTCGCTGCAGGACGTCGTTCTGGCAGATGGCACCAAAACTGAATCGCGTCAGGTCCGTTTCCCACGGCGCCTGGACATCTGTCTCGTGGAGCGGGAGGCCCGGACTCTGCGCCATGTTTCTTGGAGCGTGAAACAACTAAGGAACACCGCGTCTGGCGGCGTCACGCGCGGAGCAGGCGTGCACGGGTCGAGGCACGGTCGCCGAGTGACCTTGACCCTGGGCGTCGTGATCGCAGCGTACCTCGTGTGTTGGTTGCCCTTTACCGTCGCCTGGCCCGTGCACGCCTTTTGCCGCTGCCTCCCGGCGCAGTTCTATGACTTCACGTACTGGGCGGCCTACATAAACAGCACGCTCAACCCCTTCCTCTACTTCCTGCTGAACCGGGATTTCCGGCGCGCGCTGCAGCGGTTCAGGGCGCGCTGCTGGAGGAGGGGAGCACGGGACGTGTGCAGCAACATTCACGACTTCTCAAGCAGCTGCCGTTGTTGATGGTGTTTGTTGACTGTTTGAAGCATTTCTCACATCAGTGAATCACGCAACAGAAAATACGGAGAAGAAGAAGGAAACAGACAGACCCGTTGTGGACGTCGTTGCTTGGGGCCAGAAATGCAAGGCATGACGCCAAAAATCACCAAGTAGCGGGTTCCAGAGCACATTTTTGATTGACACTCACAACGGATTCGAAAAAAAGTCAGGGACAGGATGAACCGGACAGAACACCAGCGTCAATCTGAGCCCTTGGCAGCCGTGCACATAGAGATGGAGAACTGACGGGCAGCGCCCCCTGCCTGAGAATTTGTGCTCTTTCTGATATTTTTTCCGGGGGAAGGGCACTGCGCCTGTGCGGTGCAAAAAATATATTTTCTGCGCTCACAAATGTGTATTTTTAGACCTGGTTCTATCTTGGTGCGAAGATTACCACGACGTTGTTCCGCTGAATTTTGACATTTTCTGCAATGAAAGGTCCTTCCTGCGCCATGTCCTAATTGCCTGTGCCGTGTCTTAATTACTTGCGTCAACGGAAAGAAGCGCAAAAAGCTACAGGACACACGTCACGTCACACACGGAAAACTCCAACCCGGCTCAAGACTGCCTGAGGTTGCAGTGTCAGTCATTGACGCCTGGCTTCCCTGCTGTGCCAACTGATTGTCTCGGCAGGAGAAACCAATGTCATTACCCAGGATTCTTTTGACCAGACAAAAAAGTGCCTCCTGAGGACATCCTCAGTTTTTCACAAACAGGTTCCATTCTCGCTGGTTGGTGATGAGTTTTGTCAAGTTGGATGAGTCTGTGACGAGGGAGCAGGCGCGCAGCGTGGCGCTGTGGTTCACTCCGACGCAGCCGCGGGTCGCAGCGCACATCTGGAGGCACTGCGCCCTGCGCGCGACGGGGGCCGGGTCTCGTGACGTGGGGGCCTTGGTCTCTCTGTTCGTCAGCCTGAAGCCATTTTCCGAGATTTTTCCTGTGTGAGTGAACAGGAAGACAGTTACGTGGAAAAAATATATTGTTGACTCCAAAAACTGAACTGAACATCAGACAGAAATGTGCTCAGAAGAAATCTGTGCCTTCTCAGAAGTTGGGCTTTGAGAAAATACCTTCTGAACACCAACTGAGCCCAGGGTGCATGAAACCAGGTTCTGTTTTCTTGGGGTAGGAATGGGAGTGTGAGGAAGCAACGTGCACAAGAGCTGAATCAAGTCAGCCATACCTGGGCAGGGTTCGCAGTGAACGTGGTCCTTCTCACAGCGGTCCTTGGGACACGCCTTGCAGGCTGTTCCGCCAGACTTCTCCTGCATCTGACCGGGGGAACACTGTGCGCAGGTCACGCTTCCTTCTCCAGAGCTGTAGGATCCTGCAGCAGGACCAGAAGCAAGAACTGAGTGGAGAAATTGAACACCTACCGGAGAAGCCTTGTGTTGGCTTTGGTGGCGCTGACATTGGGCGGGTGTGTCAGACCCCACCCACCCGATCTGTTCCTTTGACAACTGGCTTGACCACTTCAGGCCGACAGACTCCACCAGTCAGAGGAACAAAAACTTGAACTCTGACCCGGTGGGCAGGGCACGCAGCGGGTGGAAGCGATCCGGTCAGCGAAGTGACCCTTGCTGCAGGGGAGGCAGGTCGTCTGTCCGGAGGCGTTCTGATAGTGACCTGAATAAATAAAGTATGTCTCCAAGTCTTCGCACGGTGGAATTAAAAGATACCTTCTCATGACTTCGTACAGCCGAAAAAACACGATTTCTCACGAAAATGAGACTCGCAGCCACCAACTGGCAAGAACAGGATCGTTTGATGAACACATTGAGGTCCACGACTTACATCGCACGATTTGCATTGTTGTTGCAATGTTGAATCAACAGCGAGAAAGAAAGAGCAGAAACCAGCGTGACAGGTGCCTCAATTACAGTACCTGAAACCAGAAGGAAACTACAGAGCCTGGTGTCCAGACTGGACGGCAGAATCTCACGATCCACCGTGAAGTTTTCCTCGCCTTTGCGCTTTCCTCGCACATTCCTCACCTGTCAAGCACGCGACGCACGAGCCTCCGACGGGCGAGTCTTTGTGGTATCCGGGACCGCAGGTCGAGTTCGAGCCGTAGGTTCCCCAGGGCGCGTCCAAACTGCAGAAGATGAGCCCCTGGAAATGGTGACGAACATTACAGCGACCATTGAAGGTCCCTGGTGGCTGGGTCCACACAGCTCCTCCAACACGACGTGCGAAGTGCATGCGAACCGTTTATTGAATACACGTGGTGGCGTTCATCCCTTGGCTTTTGTTGAACAGTTCTTACGATTTCATTTCGTTGTTCTGTTTTCCTTTGTACAAAGTTATTGTCGAAGGAAAAAGACACACACGCACACACGCACACGCACGCACCAAAGCAACTGCGCATCTAAGGAACCTGAATGGTCCTTCCTTTGGTCTTTCCATGTTTCAACAAAAATGTACGAGCACTCGTACGTCACCAACACGCATTTCTGTGCCAAATTCGTGCAGCATTTGACAACAGCCTTGTTCTATGTGAAGTCGGTTCACTCTGGTGCTGACAATCAGGAGGCGATCTGGTGAACCGAATTCAAACGAAACATTACGGAGGTTTAGCAAATACGTCCGGTCCTTTTCCGACGTGCCCCAATTGCCAGATCGGTGACACAGATACCATTTGGTCACTGGTCATTGGCTCTCAGTGTACAAT
>JAAUXT010145581.1_pt1 | contig 18390 bp, 14 predicted proteins | sample 7278171 | NCBI WGS metagenome assembly JAAUXT01 (sample SAMN14350112, study PRJNA611818) | marine sediment metagenome | isolation source: surface marine sediment (1.8m) | place: French Polynesia: Moorea | collected 2018-08 | reverse complement strand
GTTGACTGCATGTGCTTGTTCATCAAGATTAGATAATTCACTTTCTCTAAATCGGATGGAGACGACTTTTTCTTTGTTATCAGGGTTGGGCATGGTGATATTTTTTCCGATTGACTTGATGGATTGATATTAAATTTTTCTAAAGCCAACTTTTTATTAACGGGGATAGGTTCAAAAGCATTCTTTTAGATTTCCTTTATGTTTTAGGGGGGTTTGGGGGGTTTTGCCCCCCAACCAGCAGCGCATTTCTCTTAATAATTATACCCTAACTGTATGACAAAGAGCCTGCTGGCTCTCTCCTTTACTCTCTCCTTTACTCTCTCCTTTATTTTCGACTAATTCCTAACTCTAATTACCGCTCTTTGTACGGGCATTTTAGAGATTTTTGGGGGCATTTTTTGAGAAATCAGGAAAAACCCGACCAAGGCCGATTAAATGCGCACAGGTCTTAAAGCTAAAAGAAAGCGATTATAGACCATATTTTACATTAATTAAAGTTAAATAAGATACAGCTATCTAAAATGAACCTTATCGTTTAATAGCTATATTTTACTATATGATTTAATTTTTAAAAACCCAAAAACAGGTCGGAACTATCAGGAATTAGAAGGAAATAGTCGATTTCAAAAAAAAAGCCCCATAGCCCCACTTAAACTGAGACTAGATTTTCATGAAGTCAGAAGTAGGAACTTCATCAGGAGATATCCCGCGATAACTGGTGATACCGAAACCATGATGGACACTCGAAAACCTGAATAGGTTTTAAGTTTTGAGAAAACCGATACTTTCAGCCCAACTCAGAGGTTGAACATCGAATAAACAACTTAGAGGATATTCTGAACCATCCGCAGTCCGTAATTGCTTATGGCGATCTCCCTCCTCGGTCAGGAATTCCACCACTTCTCCTATCAACCGCATCCATTGACCCGTGAAATGTTGCAGCCGTGCTTTGATTTTTTGCCCGATGGGGAAAGGATCTGGATTTTTGAAACTTCGGCTTCGCTCAGTTTCAACACCGAGCGGAGTCGAGGTGTTGAGTTGGGCAAATAATGGACGTAACCGTTCTTTTTCTGATGACGGTAGCAGATCCCATCCTAGCTGTAATTGTTCAATAGTTAGGCCACTCTTATCCCTGAGAAACCTCATAGATTCTACTGTTGATGAATCTTTAATCAGATTGGCTATGAGTTGACGATATTCAGAGGATATGGACTCAATGGGTATCTCACCTACAGATTCAATATCTTGGATATTTATATCCCCATTGGCTTCGGTGGCACTCTCCATCTCTTTAATATTTGTATCCAGATGGGGTTCTGTTGTTGTCTTCATCTCCTGAATATGACCCTCATTATCTGGGTTAGTTATAGTCTCATAGGCCGGTTGACGATGTGGGGTATCTTCTTTAACAATTTTACTCGGATCGTCAACCGAGGTATGGCTTAACTGATGCTGGTTAGAGCCATTTTCGGCTGAAAAAAGTTTTTGCTCATTTTCGACCCCATTTTCGGCTCTATTTTCCTCTTCTTCTAACAGAGATTCCTTCCCTTCTTCCCAGTTAATTTCAGCTAGTGGTTGTTCATATTTACAAGCGATCGCTTCCATTATGGGGGTGATGTATGGGGCGACATCTTCATGGGGAACGGAAACAAGATTGAACACTCGGATGACTTTGCCTTCAGCCGTTTTGACTTTTCGGTTCCCAAGGTCGTACCCTATTTGTTTTAGTAACCATCTTAAATATTTCATGGTGTCGCTATGGGGTTTTTTCCCTAATGCTTGCCAATATTTCTTCTGTCGACATTTAGCCATGATTTGTTTGATGGCGGGGTAATCTGCTGTAAATTCTACCCCATAATGATTATGGATAAGGTCATGAATCCCCACGTCGTAGAGTGCTTTTAACCTAGAGTAGCGTGGGGTTAGTTTCCAGGGGGTTAATTTTTTACCCTGACGGCCTTTGACTAATTGTTTATGGTAAATGCGCTTTGACTGGAGTTTACATTTGTCTAGGTTGTCGAGTAGGTATCTATCTTCTAACTGGGTTAATAAATTACGATGTTGATATCTTATCTGATAAATGAAGTTTTCTGACCATAAGGGACTATGATGAATTCCTGGTATTTGGGCAATAATTTTGGCTTTGATTAAGGCACATCTTTCGTCCCATGAGGCATTCCAATTAAGTAGGGTGTAGGGTTGCCCAATATATTTATCTGATGCTTCAAAGATTTCTCTACTTTCTCTTTTTTTGACTTCTGTTTTTTTCGATGCTATCTGTTGTTTGGATAGTTGAAAATTGGCATCTAGGTGAGGGGCAACTCGTTGAGAGGTATCATACCCTTGTTTTTCTAGCATCCAATAAACACAGTCTCTGAGGTTGATTTTCTCATAATAAGTCATGGCTTCTATGCGTTGACTTATTTTATGAGAGGGGCTATTTTCTGCTTCTTCTAAGTAGGTTAATAGTTCCTCTTTTAAGGCTCCTTGGTTGATTTCTCCACTGAGTCCTAAATGAAGGTCTGTATGAAGTCTTTGTTTTTGATGATATTGGAGGGTTGCTAATAGGGGACTCTTAATGGCATCGGGTTCATCGACTTGGATATAGGGGATGACCCAAAGGTATCTAGTCAAGTCCACATCCCTGACTCTCATTATCATCTGGGTAATGGCATCGGCATCGATTTGACCAAAGAATAGACCGAAGAAATGGGTAAAATAGTTAGTTATGGGAACATCTAAGCCACTTTCACAACTGGGACTAAAGAGGACATAATCAGGGGAATTTTCTTTAATCCATTTCTCAGGATCTTCGAGAAATTCTTGCACTTCTTTACTATTTACAGTCTTGCTATCAATTCTTAATCCAACTAACCCAAGTTCTTGGTAAATTTCATCGAGGGATTCTAATAGCTTTTGGGAATCACTAGCAACACAAGGAACCATGTCGGGGTTATTTAAGAGTTCGTATAACCAAGGGGAATTATCTCTTTTTCTCAGGTTTTCGTCTTTAATGGTTCCTTCTAAGAGGACTAATTCAGGTTTATTTCCTTGGTAGGTGTTCTCAACTTTGACTAATTGTTTATCGGGGTCACATTGGCTTAGAAAATTACAGTAAATGTCAGAGAGATTACCGTCTAAAGCGACGACGAGTTTGGCTCTTTTGATGGCTTCTATAAAGAGGGTTATGGCTTCATCTCTATTTTTGACGGTTGGACTAAATAAGAGGGTTTTAATAATAGAAATGACTTCATCGAGAATAATGAGTTTATCGTCAAAGTTGTCGTGTTTAAATCGTTTATGGCTTTCGATACAAGCAGCGACGGTGGCGGTGGGGTCTTCGATATCCACCCAATGATTAATGTTATGAATATGGACAAAGCCGGATTTTTGACAGAACTGCATGAGGAGGGTGTTTCGATAGCCTAAACTGACTCCCCCATTGTTCTTCCATTCGTTTTTTAACCAGTTAACTAAGAGGGTGGTTTTACCAGTTCCGAGTCCGCTTTTTATCCCAATGATGGTATTATCTTCTGGACAGGGTAAATTCAGGTATTGTTGCTCAACGGTTTGAGTGGGAGTAAACCGTTTTATTTTCATCCATTCTTTACGGCATTTCCGTTTATATTGTTCCCATCTGGCTTTTTCTGAGAATTCATCGATACTGATGAGATTTATCTGGGTTTCACTAATAGTAATCTCGTCAATATCGAGAGCTTTTTTATTAGTTAATTGTCCCCAATCGGCTATTTTTAGTCCTGGAATAAATTCCCCTAATTGTTGGTAATGACGGGTAACGTTGGGGTTAATGGCACTGCCAGCATCAGCATAGAGAACAAATGACGGGTCATCGATGCCTAATTTTTCTTGGATGGTGTCGATGGACTGCAAAATGGTTTGCTTACTACAAGCAAAGTTACCACCACTAGCACCAATAATCGGAATACCCACGTTATTTGACGCTAGGAGGGGTTTATACTCTAATCCCTCAGTGAACCCTATAATTGGTTTTTCAGGAGCCTGATCTGGCAAATAAATGGCAATGGGTAGCTCTCCATTGGGGAGGTTTACCTTGATTCCACGTTTGGCACTGGATACCCATAAATATTTTCCATGTCCATTGGTGGCTGCTTCTAAGTTATTGACTCTTAAAGCGGTATATAAGCCGTTGTCGTTGGCAATGGGGATTAATATACCGTCAGTCTTGTTAACTAATCCATTACCGAATTGGTTGACCCCTGAGAGGCGATTATTGACGGGGTTGGTTAATTTTTGCCATTGTTTGACACTACGATAACCTGCGAACTCGATTTGAAGATCCGTTAACCCCCTAGCTTTCAATTGTTGTCGGTGGTCATCGGATAGGGTGAGTTGCTCAAGAATGGCTCTGATAACTTTATCCCGTTCGGGGATGGGGAGTAGCTTTTTAAGCTGTTCTCGTTCCTGTTGCTCTTTTAATGCCCGTTTTCGTTGTTGCTCCAGTTGCCATTCTTGACGACGTTCATTTGTCCACTCTTCTGCATCAGGTTTATAGGCCCACAGGTTAAAGCCCCATGTATCCTGCCCACGGTAAATGTAGTCTAGGGGATTAGCCTCAAGGCTTCGACAGTGGATGAGGTTGGTTTCTAGGTTTTGCCGACAGTCATGGCGTTCTCCATTACAGACGGGGCAAGCATCTCGACGGGTATATCGTTTCCAGTTCATGACACTTTACCCCCGTTTGCCATTGGTAATTGACCGATTGGGGCGTGAAGCTCAAAATTGGGCTTTTTCTCAGGGTAATTTGATGATGGGTTTAGTAAGGTGATTCTTTCCATTGTTCACTTCTGATTAATGGGTCAAAGTGAAGAACCCTTGAATTATCTGGGATTACTTTAAATACTGTCTAAAATTGCTATATTTTAAGGTTTTTGCCCCCAAAATCGAACTTAGCTGGCTCAATGACTGATAATCGTCTAGGGTCAGCGTGGGTAAGTTTTTGACGTACAAATGTTATTTTTGTTAACATAGCAATAACAGTACAAGACTAATTTCAGTAGTCTTTTTCTAATCCCGACAGGAATGGTTCTTTGTTTCCTAGGCAAAAAATGCGCATTCCCAAGGGCTATTCAGTTTACATCTGAAAGGTAAAAGGAGTCGCCATGTGACCCGGAACTTATACCTTTCCTCTAGATTGTATCTCATTAATGAAATCTAGTAAGTCTTTTTCTCGAACCACATAAATTCCATCAAGGCATAGCACCTTAATTTTACCAAATTTTAAGGCAACCTCATCAAATAGCTTCACCCTTGTTGGTTCCATAAAGACAACAATCCCAATGGGAGGCGTGTCGAAAAACTCTGTGTTTTCCTGAAACCACTGTATTTGGTCTTTTAATTCATCGATAGGATTAAGTCGCCACCTAGCAAGTCCATAGGCGTTTCGATAACGCAAAATGTTAGTATTTCGGTCAATATAAACATAATCTCTTTTATCTTTAAGGGCTTTAACAGAAATAGCCAACCATTGGCCATTAGGTAAGCACAGACCAATATCAAGATATTCTTGAAAATATCCTTCTGGGTCAACAATAAGTAAGGGATTTTCAGATTCAAACGAATAAATTTCCCCTCCATCATTTAAATAAGTCTCTTTTATAAGTTGGGCAATTTTTCTTTCGGCTTCCTGTTCGCGTTTGAGGTCCAAAGCCGTTCGATGGAATTTAACAGAATTTTTAGCCCAGGTTACTAAAAACAACACCAGTAAGGGAAGCGATAGGGTTCCGACCAAACTTCCTGCTAAAAAGGCTTGTATGGCGTTTCCGGCAGCGATTGAGGCTAGTCCACTAATGGATAAAGATATATCTCTAGCATTAATTCGGTCTTGATAGTCAGAAATGCTTAATCTTTGTTTCTTCTCATTTTTATACAGTAAAGCTTTTTGAATAGGGTCAAGTTTGGGTTTGATCCTTTGTAAAGGAGGTGACTCAAAATGAGTTTTTGATTGAGTTAAAGAGGGTTCTTTTTGAGTGGTTTGCTTAGTTTTTTTAGAGGGACTGTTTTTAGTTTTAGTAGAAGGGTTTGATGATTTTTTAGGGGTGTCTTGTGAGGGAAGATTATTCTTAGCCTTTTGAGAGGTTTTCGACTTAGATTGACTATTAGTTTTTTGGGAAGTTTTTGCCGTTGGTTTTGTCTGTTCTTTAGCTTTAGATGTAGATGAAGATTGACTTTCTTGTTTGATAGGAGTTTTTGATTGAGGTTTCTTTTGGGCGGTTTTAGTCGTTGTCTTTTCTGCTTTCTTAGAGCCAGTTGATGTTGTAGTTTGCTTAGACTTAGTGGTAGAGCTTGTGGATTTTTTAGCTCTAGATTGACGGGATTTTTTAGGGTGTGTAATCTCTTCTGCTTTTGGTTTAGATTCTGGTGAACTTTCAGGTTTATTCTTTTTAATTAAAGCCACTAAAGTTGGCTTGTTTTTATTATCTTGTGACTGGGATTTATCCGAAGATGTCATATAACTTTTTTCTAATAGTAAAGCCCGATATTATCTATTATAGTTTTCATCCTAGAAAGTGCATATAGAAATATCTTTCGATACCATCATTACCTTATTGACTAAAGATGCTCAAACGTCTAGATGTTTAGATGTTTAAGCCTTTTCAGACTGAACCCAGGCATCGACCAACCCTTCTATGATCTCACTCATATCCTTATCCCCTTGAACCGCAGCCACTTTCAGTTGCTGATGGAGTTGCTTAGGAAGATAGATGGTTGTCCTCACATAATCAGGGTCACGGCTTTTGCTTTTCTTGGTAGGAGATGCTTTTGTTGACTCTGATGAAGTCTCTTGGGTTTGACTACGGGCTGCACTGAATAAGTCATCAAATCGGCTTGATGGTTTTTTGTTCATGGTAGAATGCCGCTAAGTTATCAGCAAAACAATCTTGGAGACTGGGGTTTGGGGATCAGGGATTAGGGATTGGGATAGTATTCTTTTAACTGAGAAGCCGACTTATTCCCTTGGAGACTTTCAGCCCCCATACCCAACCCCCAATTCCTAATCCCTAAAAGGCTGACAGGGCAAGGGTTCCATCCATAACTTAGCGGCATTCATATATGTATATTTGTTTCTGGGATGAATCTCATGGTTGTTCTTTTGGCTATCGGGCAAGCTTGTTTTGTCTCAATAGAAATTTAGCGAAACCATAAAAGATTCTCCCTTTTTTTCTTCTTTAAACTCCCAATATTTTAATCCAAAAGCGACAAGGGAGATCAGCATGAGCTCAAACTTTTTGAAAATAGGTGGGCATCAGACCACCTTGAGATCGTCCTTAGTCTCTTAACCACTTCCCCAATGATGGTAATTTCATATAAATGATCAATGCCCCTTAGGGATAAATTTGCTAATATTATTCGGGTCTTATTTTTAAGAAAGTTACGATGAATAGCACATTGAGAACACGCAAAGGGACGATCTCAGACATCCCCTTTCTTGCCAAAATTGAGTATGAAGCCTCTTTGCCACCTCTTAATTACTGCTTTTGGGAAGGTCTTTTGCAGGGAACTGGGACAAACCCATTGCAATTCATTGAGGCAATGCTGAGGGCTGACGCTGGTAACTGGGGTGACGTGGCTGATTTCTTGATCATAGAAGATCAGGGAAAACCGATGGCAGCGGCCTCTGGTTATACCCCGAATTCAGAGGATTACTGCCCTTTACAGCTTTCTAAGCTTGGTACGATAGCCCAAGAGTTAAACTGGTCTGAAGAGATTGCCACGACATGGGGTGATCGCTATGTGCAGTTTTGGGGTGGAAACTTACAACCATCTTTTCTGACTCCTCAAGCGACATGGATTATTGAATCGGTTGCGGTATTGCCAGAGGCACGGGGTCGCGGTTTGGGAAAACTATTAATCAAAACCTTATTAGAAGAAGGGCTCTCAAAACAGCACTCTTACGCAGGAATTATGATTATTCATGGCAACGAGGCGGCTCGTCATACCTATGAATCTCTTGGATTTAAGCCCTATCAAACGTTTTATGCAGATTACTTCCTAGACCAATGCAATTTTGGCGTTGAATTTCCAGGAGTCACTAAGTACCGACTTCGCCTTGACTAAATAAGAGCTTTTTCTAGACTAATCAACTCAATCAATACCCAATTATTGCTGAACTTCAAACCGACTAAAAAACGAAATGATCCTGTTTACTTGGTTGAAAAGAATTTTATCAATTCTGCTTGTTGCTTGTTTATTGGTGGCTTGTAGTACAACAATAGAAGTAGACAATAATAGTAATAACCTAGAAAGTAGACTATCTGGAACTATCATAGTTTGGCAGAGCTTTTCTAGGAGTGAGTTAACAGAATCCTTAATTTCTCAATATAGGGAAGTTTTTGACCAGTACATTGGCAGGTTTACCCAACTCTATCCCCAAGTCAAGATCATCACGAAGTTTATAGAGGAAGAAAAGTTAGTTGCAGAGTTAGGGAGACAATTAGAAAAGGGTTTAGGCCCGGATCTGATCTATACCAGATCCATCTATATTCTTCCCCTCATTAGAGCAAAAGCCTTGCTTCCTCTTAAGGAAGATGCTCTTGATTTGTTACAATTTCGCTCCGAGGCACTAGATCAATTCTTGTATCAAAACAAAATATATGGAGTGCCTTTAGACTTGAGTACCCAGGTTCTCTGCTATAACAAGAATAGAGTCAAAGAACCACCAAAAACCCTCTCAGAACTGATTAATCAAGCTAGAGCAGGATATTCTGTGGGAATGTTATCCAGTTTTAGCGATGCTTTTTGGGGAACGCAAATTTTTGGGGGTCAACTATTGGATGATCAAGGGCGTGTCGTTTTAGACCAAGGAAGGGGTTGGGCGAAATGGATGGAATGGCTAAAAAATGCTAGAAACGAGCCTAATTTTATCCTCAACGAAGATTCCCTTATCCTACAAAATGCTTTTATTGAGGAACGCTTACCCTATCATGTCTGTTGGTCTGATAAAATTCCCTTTTTGAGAGAATCATTGGGTGCAAACAAATTTGGAATCGCTCTGTTACCCGGAGAAGACAATAGGCAAGCAGCCCCTCCCTTGCTTGTGAATGGTTTCTTGTTCAGTTCTGCATCAAGTAATAATCAAACCAAAATTTCCCTGAGATTTGCTCAGTTTTTAGCTAATACCCAACAGCAAACAGCACTAGCTGCCCAATTGCGCTCTTTTATACCAGCAAATAGAGAAGCATTGATCGATCTTCGCTTGTTTCCGCTTCAAGGAATTTTGCAAAAGCAAACTCTATCAGTTACCGCATTTAGTTTAGATGAGACGAACAAAATAAATGCTGTCAGAAAATATGGTAGAGATTTGTATAAGAGGGTGATGGCAGGAGCAATTTCTCCTGAGCAAGCGGCTAGTCAACTCACTCAAACTGTCAACACTCAATTTAAAACCCCTTAAAAATAGAAGCAGATGACAGAAACAACTGAGTTGGATTTAACCCCTATTTTTGAACTAATCTGGAGATGTTTACACGCTCTAGAACGTCCTCTCGTTCAGATTCAGTTGTTTAGCATTATCATTAGCTTGATTCTGGTATGGCTCATTTGTCAAGGAATATGGATTCTCTGGCTAAGACGATTTCCGACCATGAATGATGGGGAATTAAGCGATCGCCAGCCCTCTCTTAAGCACTATGCAACTAACTTGCTTCGCTTAATGCTTACCCCAGTTCTCGGTTTAATGGTGGTTAGCCTTCTGGAAATTGGTTTCAGCCAAGGGGGTTGGAGAGCAGGGCTAATAACCGTTGCCATCAAAATCCTGTGGACTTTTTTTTTCTATCGTAGCTTTTTAATAATCTGCTATCAGGTTTTTCCTTCTGTTTATGTCAGCCGTTATCGCCGTCTATTCTCCGCGCCTCTATTTATCTTGTTTGTCATCAACACTATCGGAGGTTTATTAACAGACATAGACAAATTGTTTCAAGTGGCAGTTATTCGCTTATTTGAGACCCCAGTGACTTTAGGAGCTATATTCATAATTACAATCGGAATTTATTTCTGGGTGATGGGTGTATCCATAGTTGAACAAATATTTTTGTACGTCTCTTTTCTCATCGCCCAGGAACAAACTGGTGCAGCAAGAGCAATTTCTATTATTATCCGCTACTTTCTGATCGGCATTGGCATGGTTTTATTTTTCGGTTACTTAGGGTTTGATGCAACTGCTCTGGCGGCTATTAGTGGGGGACTATCAGTGGGCATTGGATTTAGTTTGAAAGAAATTATCGGTAATTTTGTCAGTGGAATTGGCCTTTTATTTGAAGGCTCTTTGCGTCCCGGTGATATAGTTGAAGTTGAAGGAGAACCCACCACCGTTGAAAAAGTGAGCATCCGTGCTACAACCGTCAAAACCAAGGACAATGTTGAAAAAATCGTCCCGAACCAAACCTTTTTCACATCTATTGTCACAACCTACACGGGGACAGATCCAGTTATTCGTGTCTTAGTTCCAGTGGGAGTCAGCTATAATTGCGATCCAGAGGAGGTTATTGAGATTCTGCTGGATGTGGCTCGGCAGAATGATAATGTGCAAACTGACCCTAAACCTTCTGTTCACTTGATGGGGTATGGTGATTCTAGTGTGGATTTTCGCTTAGCAGTTTTTATTAACGATCCTGCCATTCGTATTACCGTAAGGAGCGATCTCTACCGAGCTATCTGGAAAGCCTTAGCAGCTCATAAGATTGAAATTCCCTTCCCACAAACAGATTTACATATTCGCAGTGATAACACAAAGAAGGCTTAAAGCCAGAAGGGTTATGGAAAGAATACGTGCAAATCCTTCTCTTATTATCAGTCAATGTGGTCTGATAACGAGAGATCACCAACAGTCAGAAAGGAATAATCTCTCCATTCCCGGACCCATCCTTCTCCCTCTGTTCAACCCGTGATGGGGGTTTACTCCCAATCAGATTAACCGCATCCATCACCGCCTCATCACTCACTTCCAAGTATCTTTGCAATGTGGCCAAAGAAGAATGACCACTAATCTTTTGAATCACCCGTAACGGCACACCCCCATTGTGCATCATGGTTAACGCCGTTCGTCTGAAGCTGTGGGTTGACACCCCTTCTACCCCAATCCTCATACAAGCCTCCTTTAAAATGAGATCAGCAGCAGCCCTTGTCATCTGCTTGGGTGTCTTAGCATTATGATGACCAGGAAACAAATAATTGGTCGGCTTATACTCCTTAATATAACCAGACAAGATCCCTTGAAGTTGCTCATTAATGGGAATACAGCGAGTTTTCTTCTTCCCCTTCGTCACCATCTTTCGTAAAGTAACCTGACCCCCACGAATATCTTTAACTGTTAAGGCCAAAGCTTCAGAAATCCGAGAACCCGTGTGTAGACAGATAGAGAAGAGGCAGCGATCGCGGTCATTAGTGAATCCCCATTGAAAAAGCCGGTCTAATTCCAAAGGGGTAAGGACTTTAGCCTGACCAAAGCCATTGATTTTCATGGTTGTATGATAGAGATAATCAGGATTTGAGCTTACTTGGCGATACAAAGCTTTCGTCAAGTAGTTTGTTTCATCTTACCCTAGAAAAATAGCTAGACAAAAAATTACTCAAGGTTAGATCAAGGTCAACGAAAGGTAAGATGTTTAAATTTTGGGGATGCTTTAAACCTAAATTATTTAATTATTTAATTATTTAATTATTCATTATTCGGTGAGGGACTTCTGACTTCGTTATGAACCTCATTTTTTGGTGAGTGAAGTAAGGGAAATAATTACAGGAACCATCACAGTCGCTATCATACCAGCAACAAAACCATTATTATAAAGATTAAGTCCAGCTTTTGGGATACCCACTGATAAAACGGCTGATGAGTGAATCAAACCAGCTAAAACCCCTAAAAACCAGCCAAACTTCCCGGCAATGGGAGCAAGAGTTGTGCCGAATAAAGCGGCTAAGATCAAAGGTGCATCATTAGCATTGACCGATCTCGTCAGAGTTCCCAGAAAAATACCCATCATAATGGGGACAATATTTTTAGGGTGCTTGCCAAAAGCAGCAAATCCTATAATAGTGAATAGGCCAGCTATGGTTGGTCCATTGAGGTCAGCTTTCACCAATAGAATGTAAATTAAACCAATAAGTCCACATAAACCCATATTTACCAAGGTTGGACCGAACCCCACCAACGCAATAAAATCTGTCGGGGCTTGACCTGATGAGCTTATAATGGTGGGCAGTTTATCCCATGAGTGTCGGTCAATCCAAAAACCTCCCAAAATCATCGACGTAATCAAAACTATCAAAAATGTCCCCAGAATAGTATTGTTACCTGAAGTCCAAATCATTACCGGATCGGGAACAAAACCGTAGGATTTGTAAAGCGCAACAATTAAGTTACCCATTAAGCCGGCCGTAAACCCAATATTATACAAATTGAAACCCAGATGGGTTTTAGGAAGATGGGCTGCTAAGGGAGCTAAAATAAAGCCAAGCATTAGGGACGTACCCACGGCCAATGGCAATCTAAAGGGTAGAGAAAGAGTGCTACTATAGAGAATTTCGGAAAAAATGGGAGCTAAAGCCCCACCAAAGAAAGCAACATTGATGTAATTAGCAAACATTTCTTGGCGAAATCTGGCATAAAGATAGACTCCTGCGACAATAGACCAAATATTGACCAGATTCTTCCCAAAAAGACCAAACCCCAGCAGCAAAAATAAGCAAGCTACGGCCATACCAGAAATTTTAGCTTTAGTGATACGATAGAGAGCGCAAGCCATCAGGGTCAATAATCCAGCATTGACGAAGGTAGCTCCGATGCCTCCGATGCCGATATAATCAGTGATTAGGGTATCGCGCACTGTGAGAATACGAAACAACCCACTGATAATTTCCCTTGGGGGTGACATCACAAAACCAAAGATAATAAAGGTTATGGCATAAAAGGCAATAATAGTCAGGATGGTATTATCACAGAGGGATTGAACAGGAAATTCTTGATTCTTTTTTCTGCTATTTCTTCTGAAAAGGTTTTTGAAATTCATATTTTTTTTTAGATCAACATCTTAACTAGAGAATTGACCTAACCGACAAAAATGGCAATGTAACATCAGTGGATAAAAGTTGGCAATTCGTTAAAGATGACAATGGTCAACTGCGCATCGTTTTGCACCATTCCTCATTAGAATTCACAGGTGATTGACACTGTTAATTAACAAATTTCTCAACACTAAGGTTGCCAAACATGAATACGAGAAAACAACCACAAGCTAATAGTAACTCCAACTAATCCGGCTAAAATTACATTCATTATTGCTAATAACCCTAAAATATCCATCGGTACAATGACTAAACCAGGGTTAACCATCGTCCCCCCTGGTACGGGTTGTAAAATGGTCGTTGCCCCTTGAGGTAATGAAAGAATAGTATAGAGTAGTCCCCCAAGGGTTATAATCCCAATGAAAACAGCCAATAACATAACCCCTAGATTAGCAATAATACCAATCCATATAGTTCGGAGAACTTTAGCTTTTTTCGGGGATTTTTCAGTCTTTTCGAGTTTCTTTCCTAGTCGAGTGTAGCCAAAACACCAAAAAATAGTAAATAAAAGAGTTACAATATCAATAAAACTAAAAATATTAGTAATATCGATTCCTGCCATTGTCTGTTCCTTGGAAAATATCCATTGGAACGTTAACAAAATAACAGGAATAGAACCTAAAATAACTTGACACCAAAAACCAAACCAACCCAAACGGCGTAAGTTAGCAGCAATTTGGAGATGAGTGGGTGAGGTACGAGACAATAATTGAAACATATCTAGGCTTAAAATTCGATACTAGGGTGATTTCTTTGAAATTTGGCGATCGCTTTTTCCAATCCTTCTAGAGAATCATGGGTAATCAAAAACGCTTTAAACTCTTCTCCTTGACTAAGATGTTCAGCATAGGCCGATTGTAAATAGGGGCGAAATGACTCGTTTTCCCGTAAATGAACTTGTAAAAAGGCTAAGATTAAAGCTTGATTATAACTGGTCAATAACCCAGGTTCAGGAAGGGATAAATAGACAAAGTTATCGATTAACTCACCCAAACCCCCATCCAGTTCAGAAATATCAGCATGGGTATCCCCTTCTTGTAAACTCAAATAACGATTAGCACTATTAAACCAAGGAAATGGCCTCACTTGTTCCAGGACAAAAGGTGTGGCCGGGTCATATTTTCCCGCTTGAACATAGACAGGAATAGAAACCCTTGATAACCCTAATGGTCCGAAGATCGCACTTTTTAGAGGATTGGTAAGAGCAATGGCTTTGACTCGTTCATCTTTTAAGGAATACACTTCTGGATCTAAATTTAAAGCGCGACATTGTAGCAATAAGGATAAATTCAAACTGCCAGGACATTCTTGGGCTAAATGTTCAAACTCAAGGGTTGCACCAGCTACTGCTAAGGCTGTATAACCACCAAAAGAATGACCGATGACAGCTATTTTATTAAAGTCCAATTGTCCTGAAAAAGCTGTTTGATTACGTCTTTCTAGTTCATCAATCACATAACTAACATCTTTGGGACGACCAATAAATTCACTGGTTAAAAAGATTTGCCGAGACAGTCCTCTTTTCAGATTTTGAAGTTGTTGGCGATCGCTACCTGGATGTTGGGGTATAGCCACAACATAACCGTAGGAGGCTAAATGTTCAGCATAGTCACTAAAATGTTGGGGTGAGGAGGCTAAACCATGAGAGGCAATAACGATGGGATAGGTCCCATTTTGCTGTTGTTGGGGTTGATAGATATAGACTTTGAATGTTCGGTTTCGCTTGGTATCTCTGAGAGTCCATTGACTTTTTTGAACTGTCCATTTTCCTGGTTGACGTAAATCAGGAAGGGTAGAAAAATCTGTAGGTAAAGCGTTGGCTATTTCTTGTTGAGCAAGTTGATTAATTTCTTCGCGGAAAAAATTGGTAGCAATAATAATTGAATCGAAACGGGCTGCTAAGGAAAGAGCCTGGTTAACATTAATTTGCATATTAGTGGGAAGATGACGCAATACATTAATCAAAGTTAAACCTTCATCATCGAAAGCTGATTTAACTATCGCACCACGCAAGGCATATTTACCGTTTCTCCCCCCTTGAATATTAATATGTTCTCCCCAACGAGTCAGCAGCTCCTCTCCCATTTTGGTTCTGAGTAGCCTTGAGAATAAAACAGGGTCAATTTCTACTTTTTTGCTTAAAACTTCACGAAACTGTATTTGTTCTGCTTGTCCTACTCCAGTCATTCTAAAATAATCTGCTAATCTTCTATCAATGATTCCCTCATCAGCAAACGTTTCTAAGGAACTGATATTTAAAGATAAACGTAACGGGCCGACAATAAAATTAATTTTTTCAGCAGCAATGGTTGGCCAATGCGTTCCTACTATTACTAAGATACTCCCTATTAAGGATAGAAAAAAAGACGTATTTTTAAATTTCATGATGTTGTTTTCAATACTATTTTCATTTTTCCTAGTGCGTTGGTTTTGGTTAAGGGTTGGTGGTGAAAAAGAATCTAGCCACTGCTACTCCTAAGCCTAGAATTGCGGTAGCCAAGATCCCGATCAATGTCCAAACCTGATTCTTTTGGGTTCCTTCCACTTTTTCAATTCGTTTATCCATTCCATCCACTTTCTCAGTTAAGCCCGCAATATTTACCTCGATGGTGTTTAGTTTCTCTGACTGTTTATCTAGCTTGGTGTTTACTTCTTTGATATCCTGTTTTAGCTCTTTTAGGATATCTGCTAAGTCATAAGGTACGGTAATCGGTTCATTCATGAGTTAAACTCCTAAATAAGAATCATTTATTTGATGATGTCCCCTTGGTGACAGCCAGGGGACTGCTTTTATTTTATGCCCTATAGAGGCGATCCCCTTAATGTTAAAGGTTAGTCTTTTACTCTAGTCAACTATTTAGTCCCTTATCTTGTTTTCCCGATTAGTCAATTACTTTTTCACTAATAATCCATTACTTAGTCCAATAAAATAGTATATAATTAAGTAAATTACTTTAGTAAAAGACTAATCCGAATGGCAGTCCCAGAAAACTATAAAACCGTTACCTGTTATCTTCCCCCTGAGATAGCAGAACAATTAAAAGCTTATTGTTTTGAGCATGAGATAACCCGAAACAATAAACGGGGTGAGTTATCCCCATCATGGGGAACTGGTATTGTTGAAACTTTAAAACTCTTCTTTAGCTCTGATACTCTACCTAGTCCATTACCTGATACTAGACTAGATAGGGGAATGGTAGAGGATATAGTCAAAGATTCCTTCAACAGTCTTTTACCAAGTCAATTACCTGATAACGCACCATCAGAAGAGAAGTTAAAGGAATTGATAGAAGAGTCTGTTACTAATCTTTTACCTAGTCTTTTATCTAGTCATGTACTAACAACTGACAGTCCTGTACTTAAAGAATTAAATTCTCGACTATCGCAGCTAGAAGCAACTAGAAACGAACCATCGAGCAAAGATAATCATGAAGTTACTAAAAGTTCTACTGATGAAGTTGGGGAAATAACAGAGCCAATATCTGATAATGGGGAAACTCAACGATTCACCGATAAAGAAGTACAGGCAATTTTAAAACAAAAATATAACATCAGAACCACTCCCCAAACACTCAGCAAGTGGAGACTTAAAGAAACTCAACCACGGGGACGCAATCGGATCATCTTTGACCTATTCAAACCAGATGGAGATCGCTGGATTCCGCTTCCATAAAGAAAGAGAACAATCCTACTTGAACAAATTGCATCTTAATCAACTACGATTGCTTGATTGTGTAGAACATTCTTCAGATGGGCTCCCAGGATAATTCTCTTCACCTTCAGTTAAAAGGTAGTGGCCAACACGATAGTCCTTCTTAGAGAACCCAAAAAGTTCTTCTTCATATCTCTTAATACTTAGTACAGAAGAACCATTAGCTTATTTGTGATCAAATAAGCAAAAAGAGTCAGGTCTAAAAATTAAACAATAACGAATCTTCTAGTAAATCAGAGAAATAGACTATAAAACTGTTTAGATAGCCAATAAATCATTTTCAAACTTTAAAATAAGATCATTTGGTTTATTTTGAACATCGGCTATTTTAGTGTTCTAGCATCATCAAGTCTGAATTTGCTTATTTATGCTCTAATAAGCAATTAGACCAAGAAAATTCTCCCCAAAAATCCCTAAAATGTCCGTACAAATAGAGGTTATTTTAGTCAAAAATTAGCCAAAACTAAGGGGAGAGCCAGCAGGCTTTATGTCATACAATTGCCACCTACCCAATAACTGGATTTGCTGCTGGTTGGGGGGCAAAACCCCCCAATCCCCCCTATCTTACCGTTTTATGTTTTCTTTGTTTTTTGAAGGTTAATAAGATTTTCTTTTGGAGACACAATGTATGAGAATGTAGACAACCATTAAGAATCAATCAAACCGATAATAGTGGATAACGGCAAAAACAATAATAAAGGATGTTCTTCTGTCCCCTCAAACCCAAAACGTTGATAATATTTTTTCACTTCAAGACTTTTTGCATCGACAAACAACCCTATGACCCCGGCATTGTCCGCAATTACTTTTGCCCGTTTCATGGCTTCAACCAACAAAATCGAACCAATTCCAAGTTTTTGAAACTCCTTTGATACGGCTAATCTTGCTAACTTCACCCCAGGTACAACATCAGGATATTTCTTCGCCCAACGAGACGGAAGATTATCAACCTGTACCTCACACAAGGTTAAGGTAAAAAACCCTATAATGACCGATGGTTGCTCATTATCAACCAAAACAAAGGTACGAGATAACCCTTTCTGGATATGCTGTCGTGCCGTGCGTTGTAAGAACTGATTTAGGGCATTCTCTCCACAGTCAAACCCTTTCCTATCGTGATGCTTACTGAGGAGTTCAATCTGTTTCACTGAAAAAAGCCCGATGTCTATCAATAGCGTCCTTTAAATGGTCATTAGGAGCAGGGGGATTTTCAATGAGACTAAAAATTTTATCGGCATCGACATCAGATAAGTGAATTATCTGTTCTTGTTTAATTACGAATTGGGCTTCTTTGACGGCTGCTGCTACCATAAATTGGTTTAAGGTTGCCCCTGTCAAATCAGCAGCTTTTTGTAATGTCTCTTTTACTGAGACTGGAATTCTAGCTGTTACACGGGAATCGTTTGGAGAGGTTTTAGCCATCAAATCCAGTTACTTATTTTCCTTCATTTTAACAGACTTGGTGACAAAATGGCACCATAAAACCCACCACTTTATCGGCCCCGTCTCCCCTTTCTTCGTTTTATGAATTGATTATTTTGCTGTTCAAGTTCTCTAAGTGCGTCTTTCATCTCAGAACC
>JAAUXT010027008.1_pt1 | contig 18392 bp, 21 predicted proteins | sample 7278171 | NCBI WGS metagenome assembly JAAUXT01 (sample SAMN14350112, study PRJNA611818) | marine sediment metagenome | isolation source: surface marine sediment (1.8m) | place: French Polynesia: Moorea | collected 2018-08 | reverse complement strand
CGGGACGGGACAAAAGGGATATCTTGGACAGACAGAGAGAGAGAGAGAGAGAGAGAGAGAGAAAGAAAGAAAGAAAGAAAGAAAGAAAGAAAGGATACACACACACACACACACACACACACACACACACACACACACACAACTCTTCTGTCCTTCAGCCCCGTGGTGTGTGTGATATGTGTACGTTGTGCGTGTGGTTCGATGGGTGTTAAATTGCGTGTTGTGTGCGTGTTTGCCGGATCCTGTTCCCTTTCCATGATGGATATGCGTGCGTGCGTCAATCAGCGAGTCAATGTGTGCGTGCGTGTAATGGTGAATGTATGTGGGTTGGTGTTTGATTGAGTGGGAGTGCCTGTGTCATCACATCGGGCACACGTGCGATCAGTCACGTGCAACACAGCAAAGAGATTCCGGTAGTGCTGTGTTTGGAAACCAGGATATTGCCTCAATCGAACATCAATGGATCTGCACTGAAGTGACCGTGGCACCAGAAACGCCATTCTTTTCTGCGGCAGAAATTCGGACGGGTCTGGAACAACCTGAGACGAAGACTCACTCATCCCCTTCTGAAATTTCCTTTCCAAAACACCAAAAGTGTGAAGACAGCAGCACGGCAGACCAACATCAAGCGACTCGCATCACAACAAACGCAGAATTATTTTTTTTCTTCAGGGGCGCACCTGGGCGCCCCCCCCCCCGGATCCGCTGTTCCCGCCGTTTCATTTCCCGCGCCGGAACCCGCCGCGGGTCGCTGTGCGCAGCAGCATCCGCGATGCACTGACCGTTTATGGGCGTCAATGGCCGTTTTGCGTGTGTCGCATTGATGTTGGGCAGAAACCCGGTTTCCGAGATGCCACCCAATACACGTTGAGCCACAGATGGTTTGACGCCCCAATATCAGAGATGGGTTATTGCGGAACAGGAGGAAAACGGTCAACAAGGTGGGCGAAGGAGACCCCAGGCGAGACAGGAATGTGTTCAACGGTGAGCTGTGCAGATGGCAAATGCGCAAACATGAAAAACATGGACATCGGACAGAAGCTCACGCTGTGTTGACTTCCCCCAGATGTGCAAAACTTTGTTGGAGAGAACTCTTGATCAAAGCAAGAAACCAGAAGCCCTCCTCATGTTCTTCAACGCATCACGCCCAGCAGACAGCAAAGCCACACACACACACACACACACACACACACACACACACAGACTGACATCTTTGGGTTGACGGTTGACGGAGAGTGAGTAGTTCCGCCTCTTCCACGCCCAGCGCTGAACCACAAACACGCACGCACACACACACGCACACCTCACGAGACATTCCACCAACACGTTTCAACCCAAGCTGTATGGGCAACAGAGAACAATGCGACAGACCCACAAACACAGAGCTTCTAACCTGAGCATTTCTCTCCACAGACACAACTGCCATTAACTTTACATTCAATCTTCTGTCTTAAGCTCTTTGCCGCTGAATGGGGTATTTTCCTGAGATCCTATCAGAAGCTGTTATTTTTGGTTCGCAGATATGATGCGCAGATGCTCTTCCGTCTAGACTCGGGGGAATTGCGAGGAGGCATCAAAACATAACTCGATACCGACAGCAACACAAATTCCACATGCAACTTCAGATAGACATAGACCTGCAAAATTTATCAGCTCTGCACACACGTATGAATTATTTTGCACCTGCCCGATGCACCGGTCACCCACACAACGCTTTTCCTGCGACGACTGCACAGGAAGTCAACGTCAGAACTGAATTAGATCTATTTCCCCTCTCCCATCATCTGACCACAACTGCCCAACAGCTGCCCACCGTTCAGAGGTAGATTTGTCCTTCAGAGTAAATGCAGGGCTTCATAAGGACATCGTTGAGGAGACAAAACAAGTTCTGTGAATGGGAGAAACAACGGGCGGCGGGTAACACGACTCCTCGGCGGGAGCATTGTAAACTCGTTAATGGGAAGCTCCACACAATCCACTGCCGGGACTCAGTGGATGCAATTACCTGCTTACCGTGCAGGAGGAGGGGGAGGCACGGAGGGAGGGAGAGAGGGAGGGAGAGAGCCTTGGGGGCCCTGGGGAGTGGAGGGGAAGACCAGAGGGGAAGAAGGGCTGGAGGGGAACAGGCAGACAAGGGCTGGAGGGGAACAGACAGACAGACAGAGAGAAAGACAGACAGGGGAGGAGGGACGGGCGAAGAGGAAGGGCTGGAGGGCAGAGAGGGACTGGGGGCTGTGGGGGAGGGCTGGACCGATGGGAGGGACGGGCGAGACTCTAGGGGAGGAGAGAGGGATGGAGGGGAAGGAGAGACTCAAGACTGTCTGGGGAGAAGCAGCCAGCAGCTGTTGGGGAGGGAGAGACTGGAGACTCCGGGGGAAGTCCGGGCTTCCTGTTTTTGATGAGGGAATCAAGTTCTCCACTGATAAAAACGGCAGCAACTGCGACAAGACAAGAAGCAGCTTTGAATGTGATTGACTGTGCGCCTGCTGCGTAAACTCTCCCGCCCCAGTGGATCCAAGCGGACCTGAGAGCACCGGTGGTCCAGCTCCACACAAACAAAATTCCGACTTCATGGTTGTGAATGAGACGCGCAAGCTTTGCGCCTCCCCAGGAAAAATAGTTCAATTTGGGATCCTCAGACCTGAAGAATTTCAGATCTCCTGACTCGCCCAAACAAACACCTTGAACCTGGACTCACTAACGACCAGTATTTACTGCAAGACCTGGACCCAGTAGACCTGGAACTGACGCGGAAGTATACCCACTGTAAACTTGGACCCACTGGAGTTGTGGACTCACCAGACCTGGACATGAACTGAGAAAGACCTGGACACACTGAACTTAAATCACGTACAAACGCGGACCCCTTGGAGAGTAGGATCCGCCGAAGACTGCATGGCCCGGGACGCTGCGTTCACCTCATTCCGCCCACCGAGATTCCCGCCAGACTCCACAGCTCTGGACATTGAGAAACATGAGGAGCCGATGAACCTGTCTCCGCGATTACATAACACCTGCATGGCTGACCACGGGACTGCAAACCACACGTGGAGTGTACTGCAGAATGAAGACTGCTCCGAACTGAGAGAGGGTCTGTTCTTTGCTTTGACGCTGCAGTCCAGTGCAAAGGCACACATCTGTTTTCGTGGGTGGACCCCTTTGATTGATATCGAGATGGAACCTAAAAATTACTGTATCTCCGGGTCCACTCCTTCGGCTCCGCTGACTTCCAAATCTCCTGACTGCAGAAAATCAAACACGGAACTTGGCGCTCGGTGTCGCCTGCATGAAGTCATTTCACGAAGTTTCGCAGTCTCCTTCTCAGAGAATTCATCGGTCCGTGCATCAGGTTTCCATCCTCATTCCCGTGTTCAGGGGCCGATCCAGGGGTGCCGAAGCCAGGGGGGCACCAATACTCAAATCCAGATCCAAAGAGACAGTGAGGAGGAGGTGGCACTCCAACGGAAGCAAAATTGAGGTCAGGACGCTCAGACCTTTGGGTCAAACAGTACCTTGAGAGACCAAATAAGTTGCGCAAAACGGAGGGGACAAGTTTTTCTACCCAAGTTTCAGGACCCCAGGCCCAATCACATTGGCCCTTTGGGTCCTGTGGAGGAGCCTTTCATTGCTCAGTTCACTTCCTCTGATTGTTTTCTGTTGTCTGTGGAATTCCGTCGCTTCTCCTCGATGCGCAGACTTTACGCGTATTTCTGCGAAGCTGAGACATTCTTCTGTGTATCCTGAGATTAGAACAATAAAATTTGGGCCGCCCAGATTCAACAAGGCTCATGTTGTACTGGCTGAGGCGCGTGGCTGAGTTTCGTTTCCGACGAGTGTATGAAACGTGTATAAATTGAGCGATGGTTCAAGGAACAGACTTTTCAGGAACAAAATCGCGTCTCACGAAATGTTCCTTTGTCAGTTTTTAGGGGACTGAGAATCATTTCTCTTTGAGATGACATCCTTTCGAAAGGAGCAAGGTCTACCAGTCTGATCAACTTTGGGGCCACAGGGGCAGGTCCAGGTTCTTGGGGTCAAGGGGCGACGACCCAGTTTTACCTTCAACAATTGAACGTGCAAAGATGCGCACAGTCAGCGCGACAAAATCCGAGGTGGGGGGGGGGCTTTTCTGGGAGCCTGGGCCCAAAGAACCCAATCCTGGATCCGCCCCTGAACACATCTGTTTTCAGTGGTTTCAATTAAAACGTTGTTGACAAAAGAGAACAAAGAGACAGGGATATCGATGACACTGCTGGCCTCTTTCCCACTGACCTCGTGTTTTGAAACGAACCTCAACCTTCTCACCTGCTGTGGTTCCTCGAACCACAAGCAAACGAATCCACACTCCTTCCCAACTCGCACGCAACCCATGACTGTCCCGACAATTGTACTGAGTCTTTGTTCTCACTCAGTTATCTGCAGCCAGAGGCGACGACTTGTGATGTAGCTGGGGCGGATCCAGGGTGCCCCGCTCCACCCTCAAAAAGCAAACAACACAACCTCCACCCCCCCTAATTTCCTTTTTCAAAAGTAAAGTCACCCCCCTCTGCACACCACCCCTTGCATAAATCCTGATCACCCGTGGGAATCTCGAAGGAATCACTGAAAGCAAATTGTTGTCTGCGTTTCAAGTTTGTTCAACGTAACTTGAAACCACGAGTATGAAGATAGTTCAGCTTCACTTCTGTTGTTCCTTATAATTAAGGTTCCGCGTGAACAAAAAGCCGGTGATTAAGAGAGTTGAACTTTACAATCAAACTTCAACGCTTCACCTGAATCCAGATAAACTTGGTATCTTTTGTCACGGACGTTAATTCCATTCACCGTACACAACACCTGTGAGATCCTGTCGTGTTCCGTTCCCACGATGGTTGTCAAAGACGGGACTCAGCACAATCTACTGAGTTGTACTTTTGCAATCAAACTTCGCTGTTTCAACCAGAGCCCAGAACCTTGTTTTGTGGACGTCAATGCAACACGTCCATTTCAGGCTCGTCGCATCGTGTGTCGTGTCAATTATTGGCCTGAAAACTGGTGCGGAAAAGCAACACGTCCTGTCCGTTTACACACCACACACACACGCACACACACACACACACACACTTGTTTGGGCCCCTGTTTGGGTATGTCAAAGATGCAGACATGTACACGCACCTGTCGACACACACGCGTTCACACATAGTAGCATACATGTACACACGCACACACACGCACACACACGCACACACACGCACACACACACACACACACACACACACACACACACACAGACGCGCGTGAGTTTTCGATTGGTTCACACAGGCTCGGATTGTCTGTCGTCTACCCCTCACGGCACTGATATACACGCAGGTCATACAGAAACTCATGTCTCTGGTTTCTTGACCAGTGGAGATGGGCATCGTGAGAATGAATCCAGAGGAAGTTGAGACAAGGCCCGGTTTTCAAGTCCAGGCTACAACGTGGGCATCTCACACAAGCATATGCACACACACACACACACACACACATTTGTGCAGTGCAGCACACACGCATGCACAGTACACACATGCACACACACGCACACACATACACACACCAGTCCCAGCTGCACAAATACGGCTGCAGTTCCACTCAGTAACCTGGGCCACCTGGAACACACACCCACAACACACACGCAGCCGACCGCGATACTGGCGAGATAAGCATCAAATCACTCTCCGCCCAATCGACGACAACCTCGCTGCCGAACCAGGAAAAGCCTCGGCGGCACGGAAGCTGTGGCGGCAGCGGCGGAGGTCACGCCGCACGCGACGGTCTGGCTTCCGCCTCCATCCAGGTGCCCAGACCCATGAATCAGGTAACTTGGGCTGGCTGGGATGGACGCCGTCTGCATTTCAAAGTTTTCACTCCTACAGTTTGCAATGTAATCGTCACAAAATCCCTGCCTCCCTGCTTCCCTACCCCCCGCCTTGTCGTAGGAAGTGGGTGTTTGAGGTGGGAACGCCATCAGTTTTGGAACTTTTTCACGCTTGCGCTTTTGAACCCAACACGGCACAACTCAAATACACACAAAGACGAAAGAGTCTATTGTGTGTGTGTGTGTGTGTGTGTGTGTGTGTGTGTGTGTGTGTGACCAATTCACACACTTCACGCTTCTGGTGCCGCCATAGACAGATTGCTATCCAGGCGGAAGCACCTTTCTGCACGCACACACACACGACCGTGCCCAGCACAGCACTTTGCCTGACAGCCTCCCCTTCCAAAAACGAAACCCTGCACAGCTCACTTTTCCACCAACGCACGCTTTGAGTTTCACAGTCAATGGGGAAAGACGGCTGAAATTTCAGGCACCCTTGCATGCGTACTGCTTCTTCCAGCATCCACAGCGTCTGACAAACTGACTGAAAGAAACGAATCACTGCTTTGGCAAAAAACAAAAACATTCTGCGAGCCTTTGCTTTCACAGTGTGTCCATTTTCATCTGGAGTCGGGCTCATAAAAAATGAATGACCACTCGTGTCCTTGACCTGTCCGCAGTCCGGTGTGTTTACGGGTCCTGCACCAGACTTACGCAATGTCTCCTGCAGGACACAAGAGCTGTTACTGTGATCATTTTCGGTCCCTGATGGTCATTATCAAATGATTAGCAACTCCTGATCTACCCCTGGGGCACTTTGGCTTGCAAAAGCGCAAGCCCCTCAGAATTCAACTTGTACTGGGCGGGGCCAGATCCATCTCTTTTGCGCATTGTGGTAGGTCAGGGGCAGATTCAGAATTTGGTTAGGGGTCCCTGGACTCTCTGGATCCGCCCCTCTGCCATTGTGCCGCGTCTTCCTGTGCCCCAAAGTGCATTTGAGACCAGACGACCTTTTCTTTCAGCTCGATGAACCATTCCCCGTTTGTGCACAACAAAAAGCACATTTTCATTTTTTTCTCAAACATAAGTTTTGAGCTGTAAAACTCCATCTACCCCCAGCCCCCACACAACACTCGCTGTACGTTTCTATTTTCATTGACATCTAAATTGGATCTTTAATTCGGCGCAGGCGTCGCGTTTGCGGTTCTGACGCGTGATCCACGAGCGACGTCCATCATCACAGCACGTCCGCTGTGACAGCCGCTCACACAGCCGCGTCAAACTGAGCTGACAACAAACAGCGAGGCTGACGACAGCACAGGGCATGAGGATTCTTCTGCTGCACGAAGATGCAGTTTTTTGTTCGTTGACAACACGACAGACTGCCTCAAATTTTGGACAGCTGGTTCGAGACTGACGAAAACACAGTGAGAAAACGCTGCACGAGGACAGAGTTTTTCGTGAGGTGAAAAGAGGACAGAAAAAGTTTTTTTTTTGGACAGCTGGTTGAGTCGGAGGCTGCACTGTTTCAGTTCCAGGGCCCCAAGCAGCGAAATCTCACGAAGGTCCTCAAGTCAACCACGAGTAACGGTGGCACGACAAGTCGTGTTGGACTGAGATCATCATCAGCGTGAGATCATATCACGACAGCAACCAAAGTTCCTGTTGTCCACCACATTTGAGGCCTTCTTCTCGTACACTCGTACAAACGACACCATACACATGAATGGAAACTGGAGTGGAGTTCCTGTCTAAAGTTCGAGTCAAAGAAGCTCTCAGTTCACCCAACCCCACACTGGACACAATTCTTACACCAAGTTCAGGGAAAGCCCAAGAGAGCATGCAAGGATCATCCTCCAAAGCCCTGTCTTGATCCACTGAAGTCTACTCATCAATTAACCTGCGAGACGGTATCAAAACCCGAAGTGTACATGCACTCCGTCTGAAAAGTATGAAAACGTCAGTGTCGATGCACACCCCGGACAGAACTGGATTACACACACACACACACACACACACACACACACACACCACACCACACAAATCACTCCTGCCCCCGGGGACTGACACACGTCGCACTTTGCCCTCCGGACTCAAATCATCTGGATCCAATTTGGCTCGACCGCGATGACACGGCTCGGCAGGAGGAGGTGGTCGCTCCCGCTAAGCGGAATTTGATGGCCACAAGACGGTCGTAAACACGGAACATAAAGAGACTGAACGAATCACGGACCCATAAAACGGTACAGTGCGAATTTGATTCCGCCTTAGATCGGAGACAGGGGTTGTGTGTGTGTGTGTGTGTGTGTGTGTGTGTGTGTGTGTGTGTGTGTCTGTCTGTCTGTCTGTCTGTCTGTCTGTCTGTCCGTCCCTCCGTCCGTCTGTCTGTGTCTGTGGTGTGTGCATGTGGGGGTGCGTGTGTATGAACGGTGTATGTATGTATGTGTGTGTGTGTGTGTGTGTGTTGGAGGGGCCCAGGGTTCTGAAGTTGGTGTCAGCTCCTGAGCTGCTGGCGATGAGCTTCCTCTGCATGGACGGCTTTCTCTCAACGTGAACGTAAAACGTCGAGTACAAGAACTCCACACGTCACATTTTGAACCCCCCCCCTCGGCAAACACAGTTGCGCAAAGGCTTCAACTGCTCCAGAAACCTTCACCATTTCCAATCCCATCACTCTACAGCACGGTTTGTGCGCGCCACGGTTGCAGCCCACCTGAATTACTGAATAGTGTGCAGATCGAGATGCATCTCACCCCGAGACCTATCTATCAACCACAACAACACAATACAACTCGCGCCGCACACAGCAGTGCTCGTACATGTAGCAGGCTGATGGTACATCTGGACACCCGACATGTAGATGTACATGAATGTATGATGGATTATTCCATACTATTTGTACATGAGCAGAATACAACAGACAAATCTATACGCGGAGATCCCTATCTCTTGTGATGCAATGATGAACTGAAGCAGCGAACTTCATGTCACAGGACCCAAGGTCCGTGTATTGTGCGTGTGTGGCGTGTGTGCGTGCATGTGTGCAGGTTTGTGGTGTGGTGTGCGTGCGCGTGTTGTGCGTCTGCATGTGAGAGTGGATCCGTGTGCATGTCGGTGCGTGTGTACATGTGGTGTGTGTTTTGAATGTTTTCTCCACAACAGACTTCTTTGCATGAATGCAACACTTTGATCAGCCCAACCACCACAACGGCAGGACACTACGTAGGAGAACCAGTCGGAGTCAGATTGCACGCCAAGGGACCAGTGTGCAAAATCTAATTGTGCGAATGCGCCATGGAGCAGGAACAAAAATATTCCTGACCTGCGACTGAGGTACGCAGACCTACGTAGGCACCTGTCTTGGTGTGTACCCTTGATACTTGCGCATACTTCCGCGCGGGTAGTACTACATAAATTCCTGGAACAATTAAAGCATTCCTCGCAGTTGGCAGCGGACGCATCCACTGTGAAACAACAGCGATTGTTTCACGTGTTTTCTATTGACGTATCGGGAACGCCGCTGCCATTTTGGCGTCAAAAGTGACCTTCACTGCTTTGTTCGTCAGAGTGTAAAGGACATGCAGCGATTGTTAATAAACGATTCCAGGTTTGGGTTCCAACGGATCCAAGCGGATCATGCGCGAAACTTGACTTTCGAATTCCTGCAGTGAGAACGGTCCTCACGTGAGAGTGTCTTTGTCTCAAAGTCTTGCGTCATCTCGTCTTGTTTGGACGGACTCTACCCCTGGAATTTCCCTGCGGCCCTGGATACCTGGATCAACAGATGATGTCTCGGGCCATCATTACCCCAGCAACAACAAACAAAGGTCAATGATAAACAAGGAACTTACCGAGCCGGCGACCTGGGAATGTTTGTAGATCTCGCCCTCCTGCTCTGCCGTCCTCTCCCGCTGCGACGCGGGTGGGGCCTGGTACCCTCTGTCCTGGTACCCTGCGCCCTGGTACCCGCCGCCCTGGGCGTCACGTCTCGTCGGGTCCCCGTGGGCATACCCAGGGTCACGTGAATCCGGGTACCCACCTTGGTACCCATGGCTCCCCGCTGCCCTGGAGTCATAGTACCCGGGGTCACCCCGGCCGTGACCTTGTTGTGAGTATCGGGAGTCTTCAGAGTTGTAATTGGGGTCCCCTGCGGGTTTGGGGGCAGCATGGGTCAGGGGGCAGGCGAGGGCCAGCAGCAGGGCAAACAACACACAGCTGCGCCGCGATGCGTTCCACATGGAAGGCAGTACTCCACGGTGCTGTAATCCTGAATGAGTATCCGATCCACCGCTCGCCCTTTTCTTCCTCTTCACACACGCAACGCTCGTGAGTCCAGAATAACGTAATCCACACTGACATCCAACTTTTGCCATTTTCTCCTCCCCCCGTGTTTCTGCTGAAGACCCGTGTATTCCTGATTGAGAAAAGCTCGTCTTTGTCATTTCACTGGTTTCTTGAACCTCCAACTTCAACAAACTGCGGTTGGTTCCTCTCCCCCGTTGGGTATGTCACTTCCTATTCCTCGTATTACGTTGTGTTCAGGTCACTGAACTTGCGCCGAGACAATCTGCAACAAAATGTATTTCACGGGCGCACGTTTGCGTCCCACCACAGCTTTTGGTGGAGTTCTGGTGTTTTCCACTCCAACTTCAGTGAAAATCGCAGCTGTTCAAAGTGACTCAAACCAAACCTCCCGCTGTTTTGAAGCTGCCTCTTCCTGTTTCAAAAACTTCAACAGAAACTTAATCCTTTGTTTGACGCTTTTGAAGCTGCTAAAGAAGCAAACAAATCCTCGGGTTCAGTTTGGCTTTGGCTTGGATTCTGGTTTCAATGCGCATGTACGCAGGCAGGCCTCCACTCCGGACGAACCGTTTAGCCGGTGGCGAGTGCGGTTGTTGTGATGCTCCGGTGGGTGGCGGGGGCGTCTCTGCGGCCTCTCAGTGACCGCGCGCCGCGGCGAGGAACTCCACTTGACCCCGGGCGCTGAAGAGGGGTGAGAATGAGGGTCGAGGCCAGCAGCTGGTCAGACCAATCATCCACCACTGCACTGTCAAATACAAAATATGAAACAAATGTATTCACGCGCACGCATACTCGATTTGCACACAGAGAGGCAGAAGAGGCCCTTGAGGGTCATGGTGCCAAAATTGCTTTGAAATGCAAACTTGAGTCCCCTTGAGGATAGAAGGCCTCAAGCGTTGTTCCAGATCTGCGTGAGAACAGATGCGCAGCAGCACTTCCTGAAAGGCAACGGGAAGTTCTGCAGTGGATGCTCCACGCATTGATGTTTGTGAGCGCGTGTGACAGACAGACAGACAGACAGACAGACAGACACACACACACACACACAACCACGTAGACGTCTAGAGACAGACAGAGACAGACGGAGAGAGGAGAGTGTGTGTGTGTGTGTGTGTGTGAGAGAGAGAGAGAGAGAGAGAGAGAGAGAGAAGAGAGAGAGAGAGAGAGGGGGGGGAGAGAGAGAGAGAGAGAGAGAGAGAAGAGAGAGAGAGAGAGAGAGAGAGAGAGAGAGAGAGAGAGAGACCAGACAGAGACGGTGCGTGTGTGCATGTGTATGTGTGAGGAAGGGAATTCGAGACAATCCCACACCACAGTGACAAGGAGATCAGCACCCGACAGATGGTCGCAACAACAGATGGTTCCACCAGCAAAACACGCTCGAGTAACAAGCATCACACCCTGCGGTTTCTGCGGTTGCATCGCCTCTTCACAGGGCGGGGTATTTCCACAGGCAGAACACCAGATTGCGAAGCGCAGATTGCAATGGGGGGATATCTGTGTGGAACAGCGGTGGTAATGATGTTTGACGTGCGGGGTGAGGACATGCATCCGGTGTATGCACCCCGCGTAACCCGCCCTGACCTATCAAAAACTGCTGCTATAAAGCTGGGGAGGTCTGTGGGCTGTGTGTGCAAAACCACTCAGTAATTTTGGCAACACAGTGATGGAGCATTTGGTGTTTTGATGGAGAAAGTTAATGCATTTGAGGAGTTCTCTGGCACCGTGATCTAAAGTTCGATTCATTGATGGGGTTCAGCGTGGATTCTGTCTCTGACACAAGTTTGTAGCTCCTGTCAATGTGAATGTTCCCTGAATGGCCATTTTCTGCTGTAGTCCAAACAAACAAGGCGTAACGATGGCGGTCCGCATGCAGTCAGTCCGCAATGCTTCTTCACATCACCCCAGATTCTACGATTGAGCGCAGTCCTTTCTGCATAATGAACCACAAGCACAGGGGCAACACAGAAAACCAAGGCTGAACTTGTTTTTGGACCACTCACAGGACCAGTCATCAGGTGTGGTCCATGCACATGGACCAATGACCAAAAAGTCAGGTGAGTGAGAACTGAAAAGCATTGCAGGAAGATCCAACAAAATTTTGGTTTGTCTTGTCCGTAAGTCGGACTCCACCCTTGCGCGTGTGCGCGGTCCCTATCTTCAGCTCCATATCTCTATCGAGTTCCACAAGTCGGTCAGGGTGGCGACCCCTGGGGATCCGGGGTCGGGATCAGGTAACGAGGCGTGGTGATCCGCAGTGACTGCGGCTTTCAACCCGCGACTCCACACGTCGCGTCCCGATGAGCTGCTCCTCCGTTATAACGTCGGTCTATCCCGGGATGTGGGGATGGATGTGCAGGGGGCTCTGGTCTGCGGAAGATTTGCAGTGGATCCAGGGTACCTCAATTGCAGGGAATGAACTTGCTTTCAGTTTGGCCGCAGGCGCACTGTCGTCACATTTGCCGATTAGCAGTGCAACCCCCCCCCCCACTCTCGCACAGGGTCAGACTCTCAAGTCAAGACCGGATCAGGCCCTCCTGTGAATCCTTCAATTGTGGACCCGCTAGAGAAAGAGTGCCATGCCGTGATGATCCAGAGGGCCTGGGACCCCTCTGACCCCGTCCTGATTGTGAGTCGTTTGGTGCAATACGCTCGCAATTTAGGTTCGTCGGTGTGACTGGCTCCCGTCACTACATTCTGGATTCGCCCCTGATAAAGTGCAAAAGAAGTTTCTACAAGCGTTTACACAGCAAATCTGGAAAGTTCTCACTTGAGCAGATCTAGAAGACGAATCAAGCTATTCTCAAGACGTGAAACTCGTGCAAAGCTCACCACCACCAGTGGATGCATCCCTCAAATCCTCCCCAACCTGCATGTGTTTATGTTTGTCCAGGTCGCATGCAGGCATGTCACTTGTTTGTTTATGTCCAACTTGCAGGCATGCCGCATGTGCCGCTGCACAATCCACCCACTGACGCACATACCTGCAGACGAGGGGAGGGGAACACCACAAAAAGCATTGAACTCCTGTGTCACAATTCATATCCAAGCGTCCATAAGCGGCGAGACCAGTGACAGCAGCATTTACCCGCCAAATGGAACCAAACAGAGCATTGTTACACTTCCATTGAGGCAATACGCGGAGCATTCACCGTGCATTTCGCTTTGCATTGAGCAGAGGCTGTTGATGTTCAGTGCAGAACCGAGTAGACTCTACTGTCGCTTTGGCGGATCCAGGGTTGCGGTCAGAGGGCCGGGTTCAACGGGGAACGAACTGCAACCTTGATTTGGCAAGGGAAACTATGTTGAATCTGTTTGCACGAACTGTTCAAGGAAGAGGGGGCACTGGCGAAAGTGGTTCGGGCCCTGGATCCGCTTATGAGAACTGGAGTTTTTGCAATGCAACGGCAAAATGTCCTTGCAATCAATTGCTGCATGTAAAACGTCGGATTTTGCTCATTGCGCTGTCTGCTCCCAATTCCCCATTGGTTATTGTGTTCGAACTGACTGACTGCATAACTGTGTGAATCCAGGCCTGAAAACGCAGTGGAGGAAACTGATCCATTCAGTGCGTACTGAACTAAGTGCAGCCAGTCCAGCCAAATACAAACTCTCTGCCCCAGCCATTGCAGACAGCTTAGAATTTATTTGCTGATTTTGTTGTTAATTCTGCACAAATAAGGTACCGAAAACGCGTCACACTGCGAGTCGCACCCAAGTTCTGAGAGTGTGAGGTAATTTGGGTTGATGAGTAAGCGGCGGCTGCTGGATTCGGTGCAATCTGTCAGTTTCGACCACTACAAGGTAAACACGCCGTCTCCATCCCGACTTGTGCACTTCCCCCGAATCCCCCCAATCCCTGTGTGCGTGCGTGCGCACGTGATGCACTTGACTTTCCATAACAAACTGACGGAGCCAGGAACCAGACGTTCTTCTGAAGGCACAAAAAGTCCACTTCCACAGAAGACCAAATTTTGAGAACAGAATTAAAAATCCAAAGGCGTATCGGTTGCGTGTTGTTGTGTACGAGGCTGATACCAAAACTCCTTTTCGCTGTCCCCGGCCACTTGCGAGTACAGCGGGTTTATTCACGTAACAAATGAAGGCAAATGGTCTGTGTCGGCACACAGGAATGTCAACATGACGGTCGACACAGCGAAAAGGAGTTTTGGTATCAGCCTCGTACGTGTCATTGCGGTTGAGAGTCTGACTGGGGTTGGGCTCCTTGGACCCCTGGATCCGCGAGGAGCGTCGTCTGTTGGGACCGGACATTGGCTGGGACCAAACTTTTCAACGCAGTTCTCAGAAGCCGCTGAATTGAACTGAGGCGTAGAACCTGCCCGTATGGCATTCTTCAATCTGACCACCTGACTCCCCGATGAAAACATTACCCGGATTTATCTCCACTCTGCAGGTGCTTTTCGCAGAAGCGCGCACCCTGCTCGCCTGCTTCCTGCAGTGTTTAGCTTCACTTGACTCACATTCCAGCAGAGCCGCGCGCGATGCATGCAACACGCATCAAGACACGCGCAGACAAACGCACACGTTGAAAGCATCAGGGCTCCAGGTCAAATAAAATGCGTGTTTTTGCGCTGCAGGCAGTGCCAGCAGGTGGACGCAGTCAAGAGCGAGCTGCAGGCAACCAGCTTCAAAACACATCAAACTGTTCCGTGACCCTGGTCACAGCGATAAAAACACTGTGAACTGTTTTTGCTCAAATAAATTGAGATAACAGATCAGCTGAAAACATTCCAATTGAATGTACTTTTCCTGTCCCCACCACCAAAAAAAAAAAAAAGGATCCTTCGAATTGGCCAAGAAACGGAGTTTGAATTTGGTCGAGTTTGGGTGAATTTTACAGTACACGCACGTCCATGCAGGTACTCGTATGCGAACACGCGAATACAATGGTCAATATTTGACAGGAAAACCACGTGGACTTATCAAACGCAATCACCTCACTCAGTTCACGTGGTACAGTTGCGGTGAGTAGAATCTTGACCAAGACCCAGATCCCCACCGCAAATGTCCCACAATTTCCGTGTGAATCAGATCTCGACTCGAAACCGATCTGCTCGACTCTCGCCTGTTTCCGCCTTTCACAAACGAGGCTTTTTGAGCAATTTGTCGGGGAAAACAGAGAATAAGGTCAAATGTCGAAGCACAGCACACCAGACAGCTTGCCGCATTTAGATCTGGATCTAATCTAATCCACAATTTACTCAAACCTACAACACGTAACGCAGATCTTACTCTCAGGTACCCTCACAAATCAAAAAGATTCAAACCCATTCCATCCACAGGACGCCAAACCACCCAACTCATCAAAATTCCTGGACATAAGAACGCACAGCTGGATCTACACGCAAGAACGTGCTAAATACTTGGCAACCCACCTGGCAGAAATATCCTTGCATAACATGAAAACAATCCACAACTAGAGCAGCATTCGGAGCTGAGTGAAAAACACCCGACGTGAAGCAGCGACCACCTGGGAATACAGCTGTATCGTGTAATATCGAAGCAGTCTGATTTCGAGTGGAAAATAACCAAAGGTGGATCCAGAAAAAGATAGAGGCCAACCAACAGGGGGGATCACTCCATCTTTGAATTTTGAAAGCAAGACATCGTCGCGACAGCAAACTGAGAGCACGTCAGAAATAATTTCCGTGAAATTTTTGGGTGCAGCTCATGTTGTTTCCGCTTCAGTGACGTCAAGAACTGAGATTCAGAAGAAAAGTTCGTTTTTCGTGTTCTCGGGAGAGAGGCTTGTCAAGCGAAGACCTGTCATGTCAATCAAGATGCGGACATCACGGTTCGTCAGAAAAGTGACAGGAAGAGCGAAACTGTCGCTTCAGCGAAAGAAAAATCGAACGTCTGTGGCGGATCCAGAGCGATTCCAGACGTGTTGCACTTTCTCTCGAAAAATTTGCCTCACAACTGTTTGTTCATCAATCAGACAACTTGTCTCACCTGTCAAAACTGACGAGAGAAGACCCCCAAGTGCTCACTCCGCAACACGTATTCAGGTCTGTGTCCAAATCAAATATACTCCAGCAAAATCCCAAATTTGCGCAGAAATGAAGGCCGAGCTTCTTCCAAAGTTTACAGCATGTTTTTCTCCGCAGAGCCGAGCTGTCTGTCTATCTGAGAAACAGCGAAGAGAACTTTCTTCTGTCCGCGGCAGCAGCAGCAACTGATTTATCTCCCAGCACTTTCTCTCCCCGAACCAACCTCTCTTTCTCTTCCACTCTCCATGCAAAGTTCACACAGCACAGCAGATTGTTTTACTCGTTTCCTCAATAAATGTTCAGAAACTCCTGCAGCAAACCAGAGAGGTGAAACCAGTGCCCACGGATGTCGAGTGAAAAATGTCTGTCGTTTTCAAACACTTTTCAACGTCATTTCCTCATTTGTGGATTTCCCAATCAACGTGTCCTTATGCAGGACACGATTTGGTAAACTTGGTCTTTCCCGCAGCGTCAAAAGTCCACTCATGAATGGGGGATTTTTCAGCATCGGACCAACAGTCCCCACCCCCGAAGTCACGATCAAAAGGAATCTCAGCTTTCCGCTTCAGTGCACACATGACTGACACCCAACGAGAAGACTCGAGATCAGAGCACATGCCATCACACAAGTGGTATTGCAACAGTTTGTAATCTCAGTGACATTGTTCCAAACAAGGACTTTTTCTCCAGCCAAACTTGGCCAGTGACCACGTCCCAGAAGCAACAAGTGAAGACATCTTCAAAACACTGCAAGAAAAAGGAACTCACCTCGCGAATCTTCAGATCCACAAATGCAGAACAAACGTCCACGTAAAATATCAAACTGGATCTAATCCACGTGTTTGTGTTTGGCACACACCTCCACTGTATGCAGTGATTTTGTACAGCGTATCCCAATGCACACAGGTCGGTTCGCAGTCGACAGGTAGAGAGAAGTGTGAGAGGCTTCGGAGCGCCACGCGTTAAAAGCTGCAGGAGCGCAACTTCTGCGTGCGCGGCACTCTCCGCTGGGAGGGAAGGAAGGAGGGAGACGGCCCGCCTGCAGTTCCTGACTGCTGTGCCTGCAGACAGAAGGCAGGAAGGGACAGCTTCCAAAGTTTCTCCTGCAGCAGAAGTGAAGGGGCTCAGATGTTGACAGACACACTGATTTGGGGGAAATCAAGGAGTGGCCACACCAGGCAAGCGAAAACAAGAAACACAAAGAGTAGTTTTCACTTTGAAATTGTGAAACACAAGCGCTCACGATCCTCACACACTGATTTGGTTTTGCGTTGTCAAACAAGAGTGGACAAATGTACGGGTGGAAGTTGCAATCTGTACAAGAACGAGCAATTTCGCAAGTTTCCGTGCGTTAACTCTCAAAGACCCAAGCAGAAATTCGTTAACAAATGTGTCGTCTCTGCGGGATCCAGATCAAGGTGAAGGGGGTGGATGTAAACCTGAAAGGGGGACAAAGTCCTGCGTTGAAAAACAGCAGAATGTACGGCTCTTGTAAATCAGGAAGACGACACGCACCACTGCATTCAACCAAAAGAGCTTGACTTCTGAAAAGTACAGGTCCAAAGCGCAAGTTCCCGTTGATTTTCGCGCCAGGGCGAATGCAAGGGCCGGGCCCGGACTCCTTCTGAACCCCCAAAAGGAAGTCGTCCCCACAAACCAATCCTGAATCTACCAAAGCAAAAACAACTCGAAGTTCTTTTGCAATGAGCCTCGTTATTTCAATTTGTCACTGCAATTGTGTGTCTCGATGTGTCTGCCAGTCAAAAGCTGGCGCGACAGGAATGTACCAAATCGCGATGAAAAATTTATATCCTGTCAATTATTCATACAAATAATCAAGTCGTGATAAAAGAGATCCATATCTTGGGCAAACAATGGCGTAGAAAACCAGTTCTGAGAATCGAACAGCAACGACATGTTCTTTCGGTGCAGGCAGGAAAAAGGCAATCAGGTTGATTTTCTGTTCAGGTGTGCGCGGGTCCCATGGTGGGTACCATGTGACAATCTCCATGAGCTCACCACACCAACTGGTGGGGCCAGATCTACCACACCAACTGGTGGGGTCAGATTCACCACACCAACTGGTGGGGCCAGATTCACCACACCAACTGGTGGGGTCAGATTTACCACACCAACTGTAGCCTGAATCCGCATCCTCCTCTCATACCGCTGTGTAAATTGAAAACTCTGTGTAAATTGACATTCTGTCTGTGTAAAGTGACATTTTGTATGTGTGAATTGACATT
>JAAUXT010004215.1_pt1 | contig 18392 bp, 17 predicted proteins | sample 7278171 | NCBI WGS metagenome assembly JAAUXT01 (sample SAMN14350112, study PRJNA611818) | marine sediment metagenome | isolation source: surface marine sediment (1.8m) | place: French Polynesia: Moorea | collected 2018-08 | reverse complement strand
GGGGGAGGAGTGTGGTGTGACACACCAGCTGTGAATTTAAACCACCACTTGACAGGTGGCAGCACTGTACATACAATAAACATAGAGATTTGCGCCACCGCGTCAGTCTCACCTGAGATACCCAACTGATCGTTTGTGATATCACTACATGTGGCCTCACGCGGTTCTGATGTGTCTCGCATGTTGTGCACATTTCGGGGGCAAACGAAAGTACGATGGTGTGAAACCAAAGATCCAATAGTTCTCACCTCCCACTGTCATTGTGCGCCGATGCGTGTGGTAACGAAGCCACCAAAGACAACAACTGCTGCTGAGGCACGGCAATGGGCTCCTGCAGCACGGCTCGCAGGTTCGGCACCGACTGGGGAATCAACAACGGCGTCGCGCTGCTCGTCTGCACAGTTTCTGCGCTGTTTTGAGCTGTGGACTCGACTGGTTTGATTTGGGATGGAAGGGTGTTGGCCACAGTCATGACACCGTCGGGAAGTAAGACACGTCCGGCTGCAAAGTTCAACTCGGGTTCCTGCAGGTTGGAAACCTCTATCGCAAAAGAAGGCTCCAACGTCTGCAAGAAGAAGAACGAGGTTTTCTGACAGGGTTCTCGCACTGTACAAAAATGGTTCCTGTGAAATCACACAATGACTTTTCCGAGACCTTCAGTTGAGAAAGGAGTTGTGTAATTGAACAGGAACCCTTTTTGTAAGGTGAGAACCCATTTCTACCACAATGCGAACACACACGACTGGTTTTGTGATCGCAGAGTTGTAGAATCACTGTTTTCGCAACCACAGGCGAAAATTCATCAACAAAAGGTAGCAGAAATTGGCAAAATGCATTCCATCCACAAATTGGCAAAAGGCATTCCATCCAGATACCTTTTGTGCGCTTGTCTGACTTGCTGTAACGGGTACACCGCCAGTCTTTCGTGGTTGCCTGCAAAAAATGCATTCGTTTGTGGCGTCGAACGGACAAAGGAATCGAAGGAGGAATAACGACACAAAGGCTCGTCTCTTCCGTCAATTCACCTGTTCATTTGTGCACGTTTCAGCTTCGCAGCCTTGTAGACGGGATCGTTTTGCAGGAATTTGTTGCTGAGAGGATTGGTGAATGCCGCGTCGTCTCTCCTTTTCCACTTCTTCGGCAACACGACCTGGTGTTTCGTGTTCATGTGCCTTCGCAGTTGCTTTCTCTGGACAAAGCAAAACATTCCAGACCAACCAAATTGTTTCCGACTTGTACAAAAAAATATTTTGTGCTTTTGTCCATACTTGTTTGTTGCAATGGGAACGAACCTGAATGCACTGGTAGTCACATTCAGTGCATTTGTATTTTTTCTCAGAACTGTGTCGCTGCTTGTGGCATCTCCATGAAGAGAATTCCCAGGTTTCGAAGGAGCACTGATCACACTTGAAGGGCATAACTCCATCATGCTGAAAAAAAAAACTGTGACTCACTTGGCCTTCTCTTTGCTCAACAAACGTTTTCAGAGCTGCAAAATCTGGCACTTTACCTGTCCTCCAAAAACATACGCGAATTTGCCCTCAGATGGACGTGCCAAAGTTCACAGAAAGCAATTTGACTCTGATGCTCAGTCATACTCCGAATTCACTCACATGGGCTGATATATGATTCTTCAGTCGGCGACACTCTGGAGTGGAATAGCCGCACGTTTGACAGATGTAAATCCGGCCCGGTGTGGAGGAAACGGTCACGGTCCGAGGTGCCTTTCTTCGCGGCTTTCCCCCGTGAACTGTTGCCATGTGGGCTTCCAAGTTTTGTGTGTGGTGGTACACTTTCCCGCAGAGGTGACAAATAACTGTTTGACGTCGCCGTTCCTGAATCATACAACGTTGTGAATTTTTTGGCAAACTGCAACATGAGTACTATCAGAGGTGAGCGTGAACACATTTCAATACACGTCGAACGAATGAATTTGGCGTGTGCTGCAATCAAGCTTCAGGAACTATGACGGAGACCACCCCCCAACCCCATTTGGCAAAATCTGTCAGTTTCCTGTCAGGCCAAGTACTGGTACATGAAAACTTCCCGCTGATTCGGCGTGTGTCAACACTGCAAATTATTCTTGTTCTTCAAAACGGCGTTGCGCCAAGATTGAGTCAACACGGTCTGTCCGTGTTCTCCCGCAGGTTTACCTTTCTTTCAATCCGAAGCCAATAGTGCCTCAGGTGGATGTGTTTGTCGATGTTGTCCTTCAAAAACATTTTCCCGCAAAATCTGCACTGCTCTGCATTGCCATCAGTCCTTGTTCTTCCTGCGGTGAAAAAACCCCGGCCACATTAATTTGCAATGGAACTGCTGCTGTTTGAGCGAAACATGACGGTCATAATTTCCTCAATATTGCGCTGTACCTTTGGAGCTCTTGTCACTCTTGGCTTTGTTTGCTTCAAACTTTCTGTCCACTGGTGGCTGATCATAAACCGATTTGGGAACGTACTGATGCACTGTTTCGTAATGGCTGAAACAGTCTTTTATGCTCGGCAGCAATTCTTTGCATATCGCGCAGGTTTTTGATTTTATCTCCTCATTATTCAAGTCTCGGCCACTGGTCTGTCTTGGAACGAAATTTGTTTCCTGCCTCTTGGTGGGATTGCCAGGTCTTCCTTTCACGCTGCGAACAACAGGTGTAGAAGACGCAGCTGTTTCGGCTGATTTCTTCTTTTTTTTCGGAGAGACATTCTTTTCTTTTTGAGCAATCTTCTTCGAATCTCCTGAAACACTATCCCCAATCCCTTCGTGTCCTTCCAGGATTGAATCTTTTGCAACACTGTCAACACGTTTCTTTTCTTGCACAATTGAATCTTCTGGAACACTGTCCCCAGCAGGCTTGTTTTCTTTCACACTGTCGGTGTACTTTGCTTCATTCTCCTCAAGCAAATCCTTCGACACACTGTCAATTTCAAACGATTCATTGTCGCTCGCGGAACTCCCTTCGGCCACTTCAGTGTTTCTCTTCAGATTCGTGAACAAAGTTGGTTTCTTCGGTTTTCTTTTTCTTTTGGCCTTCGCTGGACTCTGACTGGCCTTTCTCTTTCTTTTCTTTTTGTCGACAGGAGAGAGCGCAGGAAGATTTTGCTGGACCACAGACTCTTCTGAAGTCTGTTCTGGTTGACACGACTGCTGTAACAGTTGCTCGATGATGGCTTCGCTGAGCGTGTAGCTGTTACGAACATCTTCTGTTTCCCATTTTGCTTTTTGTGCTGATTTTAAGCGATTTGGACGATGTGCTTTCGACAAATGCTCCTCAAGGGAGCTCAGGTCTACCAGCTGAGCACCACAACGGCAACAGCTGAAGCACAACGACACAAAAAATTCTTTTTGTAGCTTTCTCCACTTGCAGTCAGAAAGCAGAATTTGTAAGTCGCTGCATGTGCTGGAAGTGATTTTAAATCCCGAGTAGTTTTCACGAATCATCCTGCAAAAATTAGGCACCACATCCGATTTTCAACCTCAGACAGCGCGAGAGACGCTAAAAACAACAAGAAGAACAAAACAACAAACAATGCAGTCGTTACAAGAGACTGAGTCTGGTCAAGCAAATCTGCAGGTAAGTTCAGACCTAGAGTCTGTAGGAAGTGTGTGGCGGGGCAAAAAGGAAACAAAAGAAGCAGTGCCTAAAAGGCAACTGCGAGTGCGATGTCCCCCTTTATTTTGTCTTGGCAGTCAATCAAGAAAGAAAATTGACACTCAAAAATCCTATTTTGAACTGAATAACATACTTAAAACAACCATTCCTTGATATTTTGACCTTTTTGCACCAATGATTGTTTGGGAAATGTTACCATAGTAACCAAATTATAAAATCTTGAGTGCTTTCAAAGACCTTTCATATGAACTGAACATCAATGCTCTATCTTGATTAGAAGCTGAGATATGACTGTTTCAGTCTCATCCACAGGGGGGGGGGGGACAGATACAACAGGATGGGACAGGGACATTTTGCCATATGCATACCACATTGGCCATAGGAGACTGGATTTGAGGCAATGTATTTTGTCTCACATACAAGTGCTCAGCCCAAATGTCCATTCAAACCTGTCCACAGGGGGGGGGGATGCATGCGACAGGACAGGACAGGACAGGGACAACTTCACCAAGGTGGCATATACACCAGAATTTTTTTTGGCGAGCCACTAAGTGCTCTTCCCCCCAACGGGACATCGCACAACAACGAGCAAATGTACTCGTCCGAGGACTTATCAACATATTCTGTCACTCCGCAAGCCCAACGTGTTTGGCAACAGACATGAGTGGGTGATTTGAGACAATGTGACAATCTCTTTGTCCTTCTCAGTGCAGACTAGCCAAGTGACCACACCACTGAACAGGCTCAGTGCCACTTCAGACCTGTCAGGAGACCGTTCAGCTGTGCACAAATCACCCGCATCGGGAAGGACAGGGCGTCTCCACAACCTTTGCTGGACATTGAGGTGTCAAAAAAGGTACTTCACGCTGCCTGATGTTCGATGTACTTGGTCACAACAGCTTGTTTGACAAGTTACAGTATAGATCTGGTACCTGCAAGTCGCAAGTGTTTTTCGCGACCAACACGCCCACGCAAAACACCGGAAGTGAAGCAGCCGAAACGGACCAGTTGCACCGGTAAGCCTGTCCCGTGAAACTGGAAGTTTTCAACGTTGGTGTGTTGTGACAGTCTTAACAGGCTCAATGAGACCGTTTTTTGTGGTGGAATGAAGCATGATGTGAAGTGCACAAAACTGCTTGGAATATTTTGCGTAACACTTGATCAGTGAGTCAAACTCAGCTTGTGCGTCAGCATGGCACAATCTGGCGAGGATCCTCAACTGAAGTAAGTTGTCAGCCGAGACACTCCAGATTCCTTTCAACAAGAAGCAGCGAGTTCGTGAATTTCTCACAGGTTGAACAGTAATTTTTGGAACTTCGAACACACGGGCGTGAACATTAAGATCTACTCACCTTGGTGGATCTGTGGTGCACAGGGAGGCTGGCGTGCAGACCCAACGCAAACTGAAGGGGCGTTGGCCGCATGTTGGCTGTCCTTGAACGCAATGTTGCATGAGCACAACACGCTTCGAATCCACATTCAGACAGATATACTGTCGCACGTTGTGGGATGAACTTTGTCACTGACTTTCACGCCTTGTTCGAGTCACAAAAGGTGTCACATGTGTGCGTGTTTTATTTCTCTTTCAACACCCAGGCAAGAGTGGCACCATTTGTTGCTGAGACTGAAATCGACGGTTGAAGGATTGCTGGCCACTCCAACGACCAACGTGTGGAACACGTACGGGGGATTGAACCGACTTTGCCACAATGTCGAGCAGATACTCAACCACGGTTTGAAAGTGACACAGGTAAACCAGGACAAGCATCATTGTGCCTTGATACGTGTGTGTTTGTAAATTTACAAAGTGCAATCACCAAGTCACCAAGCACAGACCCTGTGTCAACACAAACAAGACAGGGTGCTGAGTGTTCTTTCGATGAGCTCCCAAGAGACTTGGACAAATCGACACATTGCCCGTGGGTCCCCAAGGTGGTGAGAACAGGAATTCATTTCTCTTCAGGGTCAACGTGGCAGCACACTAGATTACTGGAACTTTGTTTGTGGACTGCGATGGATGAATCCAATTCTGGCCCCAGTTATGGACGCTCTAGGTACTTGACATTTTGGAAGGATGACAGTCTGAACGAAGCGCTTTCCAAAAGTCGACACCAAATTTTGAACACGTGCTCATTTTGACTGTGTTCGTTTCTTCAGCAGTGCGCAAAAACCTCGAAATTTTCTGGCACTTGATCTTTTTTACAGATCGAAAGAGGAGTGAACGGTCTTCGGCAGGACGAGAATGGGTGCGCCAAAGTTTGTTGAACCACACCCTCTCTTCGCAACTCGTTGTCCTCACGTCAAACAGGCAACACTTGTCGGACAACTACAACAGTACGTGATCGTTTCCTGCTTTTGAGCGTTTTCACCACCACAGCGTCATTCGAAAGACAGTGCAATTTTCTTTGTTGGTGTCCTTGTTGGTTGATCAGATTGCGCTTATCTCCTGATTGATTGAACATTGATCACAACAATGAAAATTGGAGCACCGTAACGAGCTCAGTTTGTCGAATTGCACCGGAGAAAAACCAGGTGCTGAAAAACCTGACGTTTTGAATGGGACAGTGTTTCACCTTTTGCAGCGGAGTCATTCCTGTGCCAGACTGAATATCTGCAAGCACTGATCGTCTGTCTTCAGGCAGTGGAACAGAACAAGGCAGCACTGCTGGCCGAAGTAAACCCCAATCTGGTCAGTGCATTCTGATTGGTGCGCATTCTGATGCCAATTTTCGTTTTCAAAAGTGTGTGAAAATCCTGTCACAAAATGACAGTGAATGTGCTTGCACTGGTAGTTCACGCTGACTTTCCAGTGTGTGTTCATGAAAAATCCTGAAAAATCAAAATGTCCTTCATGCAGTTGGTCGGAAAACGAAAGACGGTTCACACAAAGCAGAGAGTATCGCACGTGCGCAGTGCGTCGCTGCCAGTGTTCAACCAAGATTTTGACGCAACAATGATTCGGCGAAGTCAGACGCAGAGCGGACTCAATTCATCAGAGCGACGTTCGTTGAGTAAATCTCCCGAAGTGGAACCAGCCGTGCCAGGTTGGTGTGTCAGTCTCTTGGTTTTGCTGTGAACACATTTTACAGGTGTCGTCAATTTTTCTTCTCGGAGCATAACCGTACATATCGTTCACGTGGTAAATGTCTCTGTCGTTTTGAGGGACTTTTTGGTCATTGGCGACCGACTCCTTGAATTTAGATGTCGAGCCACAGCAGAGTGCATTCGGTTTGTTTGGTTGTTCAGAGTCCGTCACGGACAGAGATGACAGCAGTGAAGTGGAATTGGACGATGTGCACACGAAGCAGCTTGATTCCTCCACAGCGAGGTTGATGCAAGACAGTTTTGGTGACACGACGCCGCGTAGCTCAGTCAACATGCTCAGTGAACAATGTTCTGATGCGAGCAAGAGCCATTCCGACCTCAGCTTTGCTTCGTCTCCAAAATCGGATGTGGATATGGACGAAACGTGCAAGGGTGCGGCCTCCTCGCACTCAGGAAGTGGCCCTGTCAACTTGATCAAAAATAGGAAACACTCACTGGACAGTGAATTGATGCGCACGGAAACTCGGCAGAAATCGTACGATCCGTTGCTGTCGCCAGAACCGGAACACGGTTCAGAGACCGATCATCGAGAGCACAAAGCAATCAAAGTCCACTCTATTTCTTACGAGTCGGGAATGTCATCGTTGGCAACCAAACAGCAATCACGTCCTGGACAAGCTGCTGGGAGAACCAAGAAAACGATCCATTATCGGTCGATGTCTGACTACGGCCTGCCACACAAGGCCATACTCGAGGACGGAAGCAGCGAAGGAAGAAGTTCGGGGTCGACAAGTCTCTCAGCGTCGTATCCCACCAATCCTTCCGGTAAATTGAATTCATTCAAGCAATGCGTAAACTTTCGGTGTCTTGCCACGTTGTTTGTTTCAACACAACTCTTGTGCTTCGGTACCTAATGTTCTCTTGATTCCAGATGAAACAAGATCTGACGCTTTTTTCCCGAAACCCCAGGAGGGCCAGAGTCTTGTCAGTTTCTTATCATCTCAGGACTTCCACACTTGTGCAGAACTTGACAAGGTGAGGAGGGTTGAAGTTTCTTTTCTCAATGAAATCAAAGGAGGACACAGAGTGGAGAGACGAGTTAGCTGGCTGAAGTGCAACTCTTTTTGAGCATCTGCCATTGCAGTGTCGCTGTTTGTCTTTTTTCAGGAAAATGCTCACTTCAGCATATCAGAAGCTCTTATAGCCGCCATTGAACAAATGAAGTGGAATCAGGTGCTGCGGCCACAGGAGGAATCTGACCATGAGGTTGAAAGCGATGAAGAAATTCAGGAACTAAAACAACGGATCCGAATTCGGCGAAGAGAGAGATTGAAAGAGGTACGGTACATTTTCTGTCCAACAACTGTTCTTCACGTATGCGCAGTGCAGGTGCTTTGATTTGCTGTTCTTTCTCTCCGCAGAAAGCACGCGGATTCCCAGCGTTCAGTGACGGCCGGACAGACAGTAAGTAAACGTCCTGAGGAATTTTGTTCAGAGTCCCATTGAATTCATCAGCGACAGTGTGCCAGTCCAAACTTGTTCAGATTGATTTTTTGTCATTGGTGTCGTTTGTGAAAATATTGCGAACATTCATTCGCAAGTATTTTGCTTTTCTTTTGTTCTGTCTCTTATGTAATGACAGTAACAGGTTTTTTTTCGGATTGACCCGATTGTACGTGGTGCATTTTTGTAGCTCAGACAACCACTGCTAGCGTGTCAGAATCTCTTAGTTCCTCTTCTCAACAGGAATTATTTTCGTCTTCAGGTATCACTTGAATGATTATTATCTTGCGATTTGAAAAGTGATTCATTCTGTCGCATTGTGAATGTTGGTTTCTGTTTGCATGGACAGCGGATAGGCTCCGGCTGTCAGTGGGTTTTTTGCATGGAAGATTGTTCCATCGAATTCGCATCAGCACATCTTTGAATCTTTTTGGTTTCTGGTGACGCTTTTCCGACCAGCGTGAAAGTTTTCCTTTTTCAAGCTGGGTTGTTGAAGAGCCTTCCTTCCCTTTTGCCAAATACTGCTTTTGTGATTTTTCGGCAAAACAGTTTTTTTCGTGGTCCGCAATGAACAAATCCACAAAAGCAGTCGCCGTGGTATCGAGTCTTCTTGTGTGAAACTGGCGAACCTGGTTTGACAATGCCGGTGTCGATTCTTTCAGACTCGAGTTCTGGATCAAGTGAAGATGTGCACGACACCGAGATAACTGCAGGTATGAAAAGCTACATTCAGTTTTATACGCAGTGGTCTTATTTCATGAGCTTAATCTTGCAAAAATTTGGTGGGTATGTCATCCAGTTTATGGACAGTTCGACCTCTTGCAGATGGGAGCACCTCAGGTTCCAACTTGACATCTCTGAAGGAAAGTGGCCTCTCCTTGTCTTTGGCTTCCATGTATTCAGACGCGGACCTCCAAAAATCGAATATGGTAGCGTCAGAAAGAAGAGCGGAGAGAACAAAATCCACGGTTGCGGATCACGGTGCTTTGACTCTGCACTCTGCCGAGTCTGTGGCGTTGTCGCTCATCAAACAGTTCAAGGAGAAACAGTTGCCAAAGGCGTCCGACCTGCAGTGGCTGGTGTCGGAACAAGATGCTCCACAAGCTGTAAGTATGCAGAAGATCAAACAACGACAGTGTAACTTGTCGGAAGATGACAACATTTTGAAGGTGTCGATTGAATGACATTCTCATGTTTTGCTGCTGTCCAGCTGTTGCCGTTACCAACGTCTTATCCGGTGTCACCAGATGAAGGAGAAAATGCAGATCTGAACAAATTCAATCAGCGAGTAAGTGCACAAAGTTACGTGACAATATTTTCACAATGTATTTTCCACAACCATTTCTGTAACAAATACTGAACATTTTACAGACAAGACTTCGTGGAAATTTGGAGTGGGCACCACCAAGACCTCAAATCATATTCAACATTCATCCACAACCCAAGTAGGAAAACTAATTGGTGAAATTTGCAGAAATCTAAATGACTGTCCGGAGAGGTGACACAAGCGAAATATTTTTCAGGAGGAAATTAATCCTGGCGAAGCAGAATTACAGATGCGCTGGTTGTGGTGCAAAAGTGGAACCTGGTGAGCACACGACTGAAATTGTCTGACATTTAGCTGCATTCCACACTTGCAACCCCAAAGTTTTTTGGTCGCTAGTTCCAGCGGAGCACAACTTTCCTTTTGAAACTCGCGTGTGTGCGCGCGCGCGTGTGTGTCTGTCCGTCGTGTGTCTGTCCGCCCACACGTGTGTACTGTGTGCTTTGACAAAACTTCACCCCAAGTCCGAGATCGTAAGTTCAGAGCCCCCAGGCACAGGTTGGGGCCCCTTGGACCAGAGGTTGGGATCGAAGGTTTGGGGTCGACAACCCTACCACTATCCAGAAGGAATGCCCCGTGGTCACTCGGCCCTTTCCCAGACGCATGCTCTCTCAGGACGCGCTCCCAAGGTGTCCTGGGTCCAAGCTGGACGCTTGTGTCAATGGTGTGGAGTGTTTTTGTTGAATGCGGAATTTCGTTTCGTCTCAGGTTACATGAAGAGGTACCGGTACTGTGAATACTTGGGCAAATACTTCTGCCCGAGGTGTCACAGCAATCAGGTGTCTGGAATCCCGGGTCGCATCCTGCGCAAGTGGGACTTCACTGCTTACTCTGTGTCCAACTTCTCACACGATTTTCTGAGGCGCATCCATGAGGAGCCTCTGTTCAACGTGGAAGACATCAACAGTGGGTTGTATCGGAAGGTCAGAGCACTGGATCAAATGCGAGAATGTCGGGAACAACTGCAACACCTGCAGGTGTTTTTACAAACATGCAGAAACGGAACGAGGTTTGTGCACACTACGTGTGTGTCCTAGCTGAAAGGAAAACCACATTATGTTTTGGTGCAGAGGCATTTGTGTCTCACTCAACCTCGCTTTCTGATTTGCAGCATGTTGGAGAGATTCGACAAAATTCCGGGCCATTGGATCACCGATGTCCACATTTACTCGATGAAGGAATTGGGTCAGCTGAAAAAGCAAGAACTGATTCCTCAACTGAGGAGCCTTGTGAACGACTCCGTTGTGCATGTCAGTCAGTGTCAGGTACGTTCGAAAACAGATAAGTTATGCAGCCTTGATGTAACTTTCTCGCGGGGCGCAAGAAATGAAGAACGACTTGAGGAAACCTCCACCAGAGACAAGTAAAAAAAAGCAAACAACCAAACCCCGCCCCCTTTACCTCAAAAGAAGCAAAACGCTGACACATGTTCGAGTTATGTTTTTCTGGATTGAGTGCTTTGTTCGTTGCAGCTGTGTCAGGCGAAGGCGTTTATCTGCGAAGTGTGCAACAATGACAGAGATTTCCTGTTTCCGTTTGAGCTTGGCAGAATCAGTCAGTGCCGAGGTATGCACAATCCACGGTCTACAGATGTTTTCACTGTTTTGTGTTGAGTTCTTGTGCGATGTCCCCGCAGGCAAAGTTCTGTGTGGTAGTTGCTGAAAAAATTAAAAGGAAAGAACCATCTCGTCCCATCCTGTCCCGATGTGTGTGGATTGTCTTGTAATTTTTCCTGGGGAGATGTATTTCGGTGAAATGACAGACCTTAGAAAATTTGGCACTTGGATCCTCTTCACGACAGGGTTTCATGTGGATTGGTAAATTGTTTCAACTCGGCAACTTGTCTTTCGGAACATTTGTTCCATTTTCCACCAGAGAAAACACCGGGTGACACCCAAACACTGCTTCATTGTTTGCAACAACTTGGCAAGTGGGACTATATTATCGTTGCAGCTTGCAAGACGTGCTTCCATAAGAGTTGCTACATTCCTGACAAATGTCCAAAGTGTGCACGAATTGAAGCACGGTAAGTTCACTTGGCATCAAGAGCCACTCGTGCCGTACTCGATTTTTGCGCCGGGATGCGCGCAGCCCATGCAGATCGTTGCAATCGCAACGAATGAAGATGCGAAATCGAACAAGTCAGACGCGCCTACTGGTCAAGCATCCACACATGCATTCCTGTTACACTCGGGTATCCAGATTTTGTGCACACACTCCGTCCAAAATCTGTCCTGAAAGTTTTTTCATGCCACACGATGGCTGACCCCCACAGACAATTTTGCCATGACAACCACTTTACCCCGGGAGACAGATTTGGGTGACAGCTTGTGCTCTTGAAAAAAATTCACCCGGAAATTGTGTGCCACAAAAGAGGCCTGTTTTCTGTCTGTGGATGATTTCAATTTGAACAAGTCAACACCAGCAGAATCTCAAAGCGCGTCTCAACACGACAAATTGTTTGGTTTTTGTTGCATCTCAAAGGAACGTTTCCAGCCTTCTTTGCTTTGTTCTCAGGAAGCAGCAACTGGAGTCGGCCTTGCTGCTCAGCGACGATGAGGATGACGGCAGCAGGTGACGTCGGCGTCTCGAAGCGCACGTCGCAAACGCAGAAGAGCTCACCGGACGACAGTGGCCGATGTTTAGTCGGGATGTTTGAACAATGTACGAATTTGAATGAGAATTTGCTGTTGGCGTCGATTGTTCTAACATTTGTGATTCTCGTGTGAGGTTTCTAACGCTTGTGTCAGTGGTATGCTTCGTGATTTTGGCATTGTTTGTGTGCGAGACTTGCAACACATCGTTGCACAACACAATAGCTGTGAACTGGTGCTGCTCATTTCCTACACACTTGAACAGAATCTGCCTTCGTGAGGTCCTCATGTACTCATGTACGGTGACTAGTTTTTGTTGGCCAAGCGGTGAAAAAGATTTCCAGTCTCTAAAATGCTTGCAAGTTTGAAGTGCCATCTGCCTGGCATTTACTGCTCAAGACAGTTGAACTGTTAACATGCGTGCCACCTTGGAATCATTGACAGGATTGTCACCCAGAAATTGCAGCTTGGTCAGGGCAAAAATGTTGCACCTTCTCAAAAACAGCCAACTGTTTTATGTACGCCTGATCAAATCAGTCTGTTTTAACGTTTCACAGTGTTCCGTTGACAAGTTTTATGAATCGGTGCTTTTACTCCAGACTTCATAATAAACAGGAAACAGCCACTGCTGAAATTAGTCCTTTATTTCTGTCTGAATCTTGCGTCTTGTCATCGATCCAGAATGTCAGAACTGGCTCCCGTGCTTCTCTGAACCCGTGCTGACAATCCGAACTGTCCAGCTACAGAGCGGATTCCTTGTGGGCCAAGTGTCAATCAAGCGAGTACACCCCGCCATTCATATGACAATCGGACAGACAATTTTCTCGTTCGTTTTCTCGGACACCACGTGTCGCGCACTGACCTGCTGCAGGTGCTCTGCAACATTCACAGGAATTACTCACATCCTGACTTTGGTTTGTACAACTTCCTCAAATCCTAACTTTGGTTCCTCGACGCACGGTCACAGCAATTGTAGAGCGCTGTTGTATCGCGCGACCTATCTGGAGACTGGCCACTTCCGACACAGCAAGGATCACGCGAGCCTGGCTACACTGGGCTAAAAACCGAGTGGGTGTTGTTGCACAAGGCCACCAGCTTCGATCATGTTCTTCGAAATGGACGACATTTTGCTGAAGTTTGCGTGTTGTCGACTGGATGTCAAAGCGCCGAGGTTCGCAGCCACTCGAGTTGAAGCCTGAGAGAAGAGAACTGAGAGTAACAGGTGGTGACGACGAAGTTGCAGGATGACAAAGAGTCATGTCGCGCTCAGTGTGATTCCAAAAGCTGCCGTGCTCAGGTGGCACTTACCTCATCACAGAAAACTTGCGTCATCAGAGCCTCGTGTTCTGCAGAAGCGTAGCTGCGTTCCAGCGAACGCGAAGCTCGCGAGAGCAAACAGACCATGGAATAAACGTCGATCGCTGACTCAGCCAGTCTGTTCAGGAGAAACTGTTCGTCTGGAGCAGAAGAGCGGGAAACTTTCAGTTGAAGTGGTGAGAAAACTCACAACCGTGAAGTTGTCAAGTTGCAAAGGGTCAATGTCACCCTCTTGTCATAGAAACTGGTTTTTCTTTGCGCAGATTTTGGATTCAATCTTACCCACAACTTTCCGCCCGTGTTTCCTCAGCAGACCTTCTACAGCAATTCCAAAGCTTTCAACAGCTTTCGATGCTTGTTGACCACTGGCTCCCAACTTGGAATGAACCACAGAATCCAAGCTTTGTCCTGTGTTGGCGCCAACCATCCTTCAACATGAAATGTTTTCAATCAATCGTAGTTCGTCTAGCCACACACCACACTAACAATGCATCCAGTCGACTGTGCCCTCGCAATACTCATGAAAAGAAAACTCACCGTTTGGCTCTCACAAGTCCTTCACTGACAACTACACCAAGATTTGCTGCTGGATTGCTGAACGCCTTTTGGAGCTCCTTCAAATGACCGCCAGCGTACTGAAAAATGCGACAGTTCTTTCGTACACTCTGCAAACTTCGTGAAAGAAAAATTGTGTAACACGACCGAGCAGCTGTACGTCAGTCGAGTTATGATTTGATCAAGCACTGCACCTGAATTCCAGTGAGGGCCACAAACAACCGAAGAATATCGTTCGTCCCTTCGAAGATGCGGAACACTCTGAGATCTCTCATAATTTTTTCTATTCCACACTCGCGCATGTACCCCATTCCTCCCAGAATCTGGATTGCTTCGTCGGTGCAAAACCACGCAGCTTCCTGGTAAAAAACTCAAACTTGAGCAACAGCGAGGGTGTTAAATATCGATGTGACGATGTCTTCCTCAATTTGAAGCTGATTGAAACCTACCGAGGCGTACACCTTGCTGATGGCTGCTTCTATCTGGTACTCCTGAGAACCACTGTCCATGTTGCCAGCGACCATGTAACCTTGGGACTGCAATGAACGCGCAGGGAGATTTCGACTTTCTTGTCAACAACAGCAAACACCACGCAAACAACCAGGGCACCAAGTTTGCTGTTACCTCAGTGACGTACTGAGCAATCGACATCCGGGCAAGCTTTTCCTGAATTGCGCCAAACGAGTCAATTCTCTTGCCGAACTGTGTCCTGCTTGAGGCATGTTCAATGGCCTTCGTTATGACATGCTTCTGTGTGCCAGCAAGAGCTGCGGCCATGCCGAATCGACCATTGTTCAAAATCATCATTGCTACTTTGAAGCCATTTCCCTCGCCTGCAAAAAGGAAAACTATCACACGAGCAACACGACAGCATTTTTTCTCTGCACACACCTTTTTTGCAAGCACAGACAGAAACCGTGAAGACAAAGCTCTTACCTCCCAGGATATTCTCTTTGGGTACTTTCACATCTTCGAAGTGAACCTCGGCTGTGTTCGAGCACTTGATTCCCATCTTTTTCTCTGGGGGACCACTGGTAACGCCCCCAAACCCTCGCTCGACTATGAAGGCAGTCACTTTGTCCTTCATTTCGCCTGTTTTGCTGTCTTTACAGGCCATCTGAAACACAGGAAAATAGAACTGCTCGATGACAGCAAACTTCCGGTTACGCCACGAAATTTTGGAATTCGTACCAGAGCTCTGTTGTTTTTTCTCAAACCGGCAGACTCCCCAAATCTTGCGGCGACAAATACCTGCGCGAATACAGTGAACAAATCCGCTGTGCCACCGTTGCTGATCCACAATTTCCCTCCATTCAAAATGTAATGACTTCCATCTTCCGACAGAACCGCACGGCAGCGTATTGACTGAAAGTAAAAAACAGCCAAATGACTGCAGTCGTCTCAGAAACATGTGTCCACACAAAACAGGACACGCGGGCACACGCCAACTTACACTGGCATCTGAACCACTTGTTGTTTCCGTCAAGCAGAATGCTGCCATGCAGTCGCCAACAGCAAGCTTCGGAAGATACTTCGCTTTTTGTTCAGGCGTTCCAAACAGAATAATGCCTTTGAAACCAATAGACTGCAATGAAACAGAGGGTTGGAGGGTTTCACGCCAGAAGCCGCTTTCATTCCAGATGTTCTGCTGATAAGTTGCAACAATCCTTCAACAAGGACTGCTTGCAAGTCAGACAGTCTTTTTTTCTGCTTTGTGACCCACACCAAACGTTTCACAAACCTGATGAGCACCAAGTGCAATACCAACTCCCAGGTCAGCTCCACCAACTATTTCCACCAGCCGGGCGTACTGAGTATTGGTCAACCCCACACCACCTGAACGAACAAACATGTGCTGCTGAAAGCACCGATGTTGATTGACCAACAAAACACGCACGGCAGCGCCTTGTGCGTTGTGAGCGCGACAACCATCACACACCGAAGTGTTCTTGTGAAGCATGTTCCCAGAGCATTCTGTCCATGGTTCTTTGAACACTGGCGGAGGGGGGTTGGGAGTGGATGGGGTGGTGATGGTGGTGATACTGCCCATGGGCGAATGCTTGTAGCTGTTGATCAATAAATCTCACCAAACGAACTGCCTGATCCACGTGTACACAGTCTGAAGACACTGTAACTACATCAGGTCCACATTCGACAACTCACCAAGTTCAGCAGGCACCTGGAGACCAAACGCACCCAGGCCTTTCAGACCATCAAGTGTGTGACTTTCTATGTCTTCCAAAGCGTCGTTTTTCAGAGGATCATTTACCTCCTGCAACATACAGAAACGAACTGTTTAAAATGCTAGCATAGGCTTTGTCAGAACAAAATAGCAGTGTTCATTCGAGTAATACTCGAGAATTTCGTACCTGGAAGAACTTTTCCGTGGGATCTATCAGCATCTTCAAGTTTTCTGTTTGTTCTGGATTTAACACTGAGACAAAAACAATGACACCAGAGTGAAGTGATCAACAGAAATGCAAACATTAATTTCTTCGCACTGATCACCATCTGCGTATCACTGACCTTCTGGAAATGGAAACACCTCTTCGGTTGAAATTTGTCCCCGAAATAAGTTCATCCCAAAAGAGTCGGATTCCTGCAAAAGCAGATCAAGAAAATGGTTTCACGTCTTTTGAGTGCATGTTGAATGAATACTCGCACCTATTGGAGCCTCCTCCTTTGACACTGTCACCCTCCAAGCTCTAGATTTTTTTCCAGCCGTCAACAACCTCGCATCCCGAAGAACAGGTCTTCCGCTTTTTCATTCGAAACGTGAGGTGAATCGAGTGTCGACTTGCCTTTGGTCCATCTGAACGGCTTCGAACCTGCAGAGCGCAGCATGTTCTGGAATGCGAGGGAAACTAAATGAGCAAAAGTCTTGCAAAACTGCGGGGAGTTGATCTTGTGTTTGGAAGGACAAATGCACTTTGGCAACAGCAACAACTTCAACCAATGGCCGTCCTATTTTATGCTCCAGTTCAAACTTCGGAAGGTGCTGGCCATTCACGGGGGCAAACAAAATTTATAACAGATACAATTTCTTCAACGTGGCATTTTCCGACGTTTGCCTGCAATATCCCCTCATCATTCACCGAAATCATGGCAGATCGATCTGTCTGGAAAATGTGTCGATGTGTGCACTGCACGGAAGTCTGGCCAGAAAAGAACATCCACAAACCTTCCGTTGCGACTTTCCACATTCTTCAGCACCACCCTGGGGAATCCAATATGCCTCACAGATCGAATCATCATCTGGACAACGCACAATGAGCGTCGGAACGTTCACAGATAACTCAAAAACAAAATTTGTCACAGTCTAGCTGACGGATCTGCGAAAGTCGTCTGTCTCACCCGCGGATGGTCAAGTCGATCGGACAAAAACAATATGGCGAGCCCAACAGACAGGTTACAACAGTTGGACCAGATTGAAAAGGAAATATCAAATGCCCTACAATCTGCAGGTTGTTTTTGAACTTTTCGTACTTGATAATCATTCGCACCTTTTATTTGACAGACATGTGTGCTCAATTGATTGCTTTCAGGACTCTAGAGTCTACCTCACGTGTGAGCGATAATACAGCTATTTGTGCAAGGGCCCTGTTTCTTCTTGTTTTCAGTAAATGTATTCATTCTTCACACACACATGAATCACACCACGTAGATCTACATTAAAATGGGGGTATGGTTGTAAGAGTGAGCAAAAAAACAAAAAAAAACCCCTGATGGTCGCGTTTCCGGTTGGGTGGGTGGGTGGGAGACTGGCCCAGTGGGTGGGGGAGGGTCTGGCCCAGTGGGTGTGGGGTCTGGCCCAGTGTGTGTGTGTGTGGTGGGGTCTGGCCCAGTGGGTGGGGGGTCTGGCCCAATAGGTAGGGGGGCCTGGCCCAGTGGGTGGGGGTATGTGGCCCAGTGGGTGGGGGTTGGGATCTACCCCAGTGGGTGGGTGGGTCTGGCTCAGTGGGTGGTTGGGTCTGGCCCAATGGGTAGGGGGGTTTGTCCAGTATGGGGGGTCTGGCCCAGTGAGTTGGGGGGAGGTTATATTCCAAAGTGTGGACAGACTCACACATGACTGCTACTGGTTAGGTGATTTGAACCTTGAAGCATACATTATGTAAAATGTATGGTTGTACGCGGTAAGAGCCATCAAAGAGTTCCCGCTGGTTCCTGCCATTTTTCGTGTCTTACCGATCCATCGCAGTCGGTTGTGAACTTTCCTTGTGTCCGGAAATGAGAACGTATAAAAACGATGTGCGCCGTTATTGCATGGGATTCGTAGCACTCCGGTCGAGTCGAGATGTTCTCGACTCACAAAGCAGAAGGCTTCAGTGGCCCGCCCTGTCCAGTAGGAATGTAAGGTAGCAGGGCCCTGAACTTCTGGTGCTCCCCCATCATCCCTTTCATGTTCTCTGGATGGCCCCAAGGTTTGTTAGCAGGCACGGAATAAAAAGAT
>JAAUXT010013172.1_pt1 | contig 18395 bp, 23 predicted proteins | sample 7278171 | NCBI WGS metagenome assembly JAAUXT01 (sample SAMN14350112, study PRJNA611818) | marine sediment metagenome | isolation source: surface marine sediment (1.8m) | place: French Polynesia: Moorea | collected 2018-08 | reverse complement strand
TCCAAATTGGCCGGGTTAGGGGTATCTGGGACACATTGTCCGATTGTCTGGGTTACACCCCCCCCTGCAAAATATTTTTTTCCAAATTGTCTGGGTTAGGGGTATCTCGGACACATTGCTGAGTGGGGCATTGGTGGATTGGGACAAGTGCTGTCCTGCCTATGTACGCTGCCCGCGGCTGATTGTCTGCTTGGAAGTCTAGTTCAAAGGTGAAATTGAGTCCCTCTCACGAGGAAACCTTGATTCGCCCCTGGGTGAAAGCCGCATTGTGTTTTCAAACCACTTCGTGTGTTTCTCTCGTCTGGACTCTGAAGCTTGTGAAAATAAATCTACAAATTGACTTGGTCTTTGTCTGGACTGGAGGGAGAGGGTCAATTCTGGCAAGGGACAAAACAGTTTGGTCATTTTGGCATCGCAGACAAGCACACGTACAGAACGCGCGCGATGTCAACGCAGAACTGGCAAGAAAAATAGTGCACATCCAAATGCTGGAAGCTTTCAAGGATCAGCATCCCACCTGGGGTCAGATATGCTGTCATCCACCACCCCCAGTAGTATTACAGCAAGCAGTGCCTCACACAGGGATCAGATGTCATGATATCTTCTAACCCCAGCCCCCAAGAGAGGACAATAGCATGCAACAGGTGGTATTCCGCCTCCGTAGACTACTCACTGAAACCACAAGCTTCCCAAGCCCTGCTTTCTATTTTTCTCTGGGTGGGTGAGACGGGAGATCAGACAGCACCTTGGACACAACAACAGAGTCGTGCACACACAATCGATTCCATTTCTTGCCAAAAATGTTGCCATCAAACTTTGGCTTGAGAAGAATCTTGCGAGTTTTGCCAAGTGCTGACTTTGCCTGCAGTGGGGCTTCCCTCATTCCTCATTCAGTCCTTGCACGCTGCAACGTGAACACAATGCACACGCCGAAGAAGCTTCGCATTTCGCGTGAGAGAAATGCCTTTGGAGCACCCGAACGAATGTTTTCGGTATGTGTGTTGCAATCACGGGAATAATACAGACAGACCCCCTCCCTCACCTTTTCAACAAACAACAAAACTTGAATCTCGCTTGATTTTTTTTTAATTTTAAGCTCTGTCACTTTTCACCTCCTCAGGTTGAGATTTTGATGCTTACGTCACAGTTCGATATAAAATCTGATTCATCGTCGTTTTATAATTTAACATTACGGGTCTGTCTTCTCCCTTCAACTTTGCTGAAACATATGAGCACCTTTGCTTCTTCAATGAAGTACAATACGCGCGAATGTCGTGCGGAACGCATTCATTGTTTCACAGCAAATGCAAGCATCAATTCAGCCGGGAGACACCGGGAGGACCATCCGTCCTTTCGAGTCCTGTGCATACGCGCGACTGGGTGAGCACAGCACATCTCAAACCCGCTTCACATCACATTCGTCATGCACTGGGTCCCTGCTCAAGTCGCAACACTTGAACTGGGATGCAACACAAAACGGATCGAGCGTGAAACAGGCGTATGCCACGGACGAATGAAGATGGAAAAGTGGTGAAGTGTGACCAAATTATTCACTGTCCAGCTGTAAACCCTGTGTGCGAGTATCGACTGTTCTGGTTGTACTTACAGACATGAAACTGTGTTTCAACATCTGAAGTTTTAAAAAGTTGCAGACGACTCCCCAGCTGAAGAGCTTCCATCAGTAAGATTGCGTTCCAACTGTTTCATCTCACAATCACAGAATCTCAATATAATATTTACAGTTCTTTTTACAGATACCACAACAAAGATGCATCCAAATATTCAACCAGTCTCCTTCAATGAATTGTATAAAACGCCGTCGCAAACTTGATATGAAATTAAACATGGCACGTTTGCATCTCTCTCAAGCCTGTCTCGCGAACGCCACTGGGATGGTGAGGCACAGGGTCGTGCTTTCCCGCAAGCTTGGTTTCGAACAATTTCGACATGAACAACTGACGAACTGGTATAAAAAATCTTCACCTTTGTGGCGATTATTATTATTTTTTTGGAATGTTCTTCGGATATGGCTCCGAATACCGTGCCGACAGTGACGGGTTTGATGACGAACAGTTCACATGCGAATTCTGCAGACGTGCAACAAACGAACCTTGTTCTTGTCAGCTAAAATTTCCTGAGAATTGGACAATGTCAGACAGAATTTCAATGTGCAGAACGCTCCCCTGTCGAAACGAAGTCTCTTCATCTCGTATTTACATCTGTGCCGTTCCCTCTCGTTTTTGTACAGATTCATTTTCAGTCGACTGAACTGCACTCCGCCCAATGATGGGTTCACTTCTCGAAGACGCCTTCAGACACTTGCTTGGCAGGCGCACCTGGCGCTCGCAGTCTGCAGCAGTCCTCTCCACGACCACCTCGAGCCAGTAGAGTCCCGGCGCTGCACTGATCTGCTCGACTGATCCATGCGCACGCAGACAGCAACAGCTGAACGTCGCAGGCGGTCCGGTCCACTTCATGTCATGGAACATTTCTCTTCCGTCTTCTGCAGCTTTCCCACATCGGCATGGGCGTACATTGCGTTCATCCTACGAGCGCACCACAACACGTCTGCTATGAATCAGTGGAAGTTCGGAGGCGCTTTAGTGAAGGCGAATCTTCGTCTTGTTCCTCCTCGTCTGAATCATTGTCGTAGTCCACCAATCCCACCAACCCAGGCTGAAACAAACACACGACATTCGCCGAGATCAGATCAGAGCGATGCGGAATATCCACGAAGAAACCGCAAATGTTCTCTTTTTTATCAAACTCTGCAACGCTTGCAGGATGATTGGTTTGTTGGTAACAATGTACTGGAGCTCACCTTTTTTGTTTGCACTTCGGCAGCAGACGGCGACTTGTTCGGGGAGGAGTACGGCGCTTTGGTTCCCGCAGTGACGGGACTGTTGTTTGGACTGTTGTTTGGACTGCATGTTGGGGTCGTGGTGGGACTATTGTTGTTGCTTTGCGGGGAATTCCGGTTGATGTTAAAGCTGATTGTGTGAGTCGCCCTCTGGATGAACTTGGGCATCACTTCTTTCGCCTCGTTCTCTTTCTCAGCAGCTGAAAAAGCGTCCGTGGTCACAATTGATTTGCCGAGCAGTGACTCAAATCCTTCTGTTGGTGCGTTGAACTTGTCAACTTATCCCCTGATCAACTGTACGGTGAGACGTCACAGAACTCCAGCCTCCTTCCAGTGCCGCACAGGATCAGCGAACAATTTATGAAACCTTTGGAAGGTGACAAGTCCAGATTCGAAGTCTTTCCCTTTCAAAATCTCCCACTTTGGTTCAGTGGGAACGTGGCAGGACGTACCTTTCTTGTTTTCGTACTTGAGGCTGAAGGCGTCAAACTCGTCGATCTTGCTCGACTTGAGCATGTCGGACGACCGCAGCATGTCGGCCATGGGCATGATTTCCTCGGCGTCCGCCATGTCGTCGTCCTGCTCGAACCACAACTCCTCCTCGTCGTCGTCCAGCGTGCGATTCCCGTCGCGCCGGTTGAACCGGTTGTTGCGCAGAATCGACGGTACGCTACAAGTCAAGGTCACACACCAAATGACATCGAGAAACCAATCTGCTGTGCTGGAACTCGCATTTTAGCTTCAAAGATAGTTGATGCAGCAGAAAATACAAGCTTGTTGCCTGGAATTTCACGGTGAAGTGCTTCACGCGGGAGGAATTGGGTCATTCAATCAGCAACTCGGCGAACACACCTTACCTCTTCAACATTTACCGGTGGAAAGCAAACGACACGCCCGACAGGGATCACCCCAACTTGGCCCAAGTTCTACCCACATTTTTTGTTGTAACTCGCGCCGACACACTTCATATTCGGCGTGTGTAAAAGCACCAGTTCTTTGTTTGAATGCAACGTACTTGTCAAGAGTCGTTCTTTCCCTCGTTCTGTCTTGCTGCTGCTCGTAGCGAATTTTGACGTTCCTGAATGTCTGAACGTAGGTGACGTGCTGCAAACTGTCCCAGTGGCTCTCGATGATGTGCGCCGTCAACGACTTGACGTCTTCCTGCAAGTTGTGATGTCACAAGCATGAAGCTTTGGTGTCAAATGAAAAGAACATTTGTTCTTGCTTGATTGATTTTGCTCACAAAGCACGAGACCTCACTTACAACGCGAATGAATTCGAACATCTCGATCATGGCTGAATTCAACAAGTTGTATCTGCTGCCGTTGCAGAGGAAAGCGTCGACGACCGGCTTGAAAAGATCTCCCCGCATGATGTACCGGTTGTAAAATTCGTCTTTTGGTGCAATCAACTTGCGCATCAGACGAAGGGCACCTGCCAAACAATGAGTAAACGTCATACTGCATCATTTGTGCAGCGAAAATTCAAACACCGACAGGTGAGGTAAATCAATATGTCTTGGAATTGTTACTCCCTGCTGGTTGAACTCACCCAGTGCTAAGAAGGCATGTTCGGATTTGAGGAGCACGAGAACACGTCGTAACAAATCCTTGTTGAGAACGTAGTTCTTGATATGGTACGTGTGGTGCTCAATGCAGAAAGTCAGCAACTCCAGGATGAGGGACAGCAATTGAGCCGTCTGGTAGTCGTCTGAAACACCCAAAGCAAGTGTTGCCAACAAGACACAACTTGCAGTTTCGGCGGACATTTCTTCATCGCGTTGCACACAATGTGTGCTATTATTTTTTTCGAGAAAAAGGAATGCTGTTGGCCTTGGTTTCAAATGAGACCAATAGGATACATTTCATTCTTCACCTTTGCTTGGTTTGTTTTCACTTGTGTTCGCGAACAATGGTGCAGTCAAAATGTGCATGCTGTGCTTGTAGAAGAACCCCAGGAATTCTGTGATTTCAGTCTTCTGAAAAAACAACGATTTTGAATTCAATTTTTATGCCATGGTCATTCGTTTCTGCTGTCGAAAACGTTGTTGCGATAATGCTGTTTTGCTGGCATCACGACCATCAGACCCTGGATTTGCGTTTTCTGCACAGGGTTTTGGTTTTTGTTGTAAATATCCTTTTCCTTCTTCATTTCCACGTCAGCGAATTACGAGCACGTTGTTCTGGTGCCCGGCCTGTGGAACACGCTTAATCAACACTTACGTTGGTGACCTGCATGTTGTCTGGATCGATGAGTACTCGCAAAATCCCCATCAGCTGAACAGCACCTCCCATTTCTGGGTCTGTGTCACTGATCATTTGCTCTATGACTAGATTGATCAGCAAGTCTTCCTGCAATAAACAAGCGAAACCTCCCCTTGGTACCTTTCATAACGAGCCAAATCGACACAACAAAAGCAAAGGCGAATGACAACTGGTGATTCAAAGATCTATATGCGAAAGTAAATTCGTCAAAGACTCACGTCCTCTTGCTTTTGGCCTTCTTGCACAATGAAATCCCGAACCATGGACGGACTGAACTCAACGATGTATGAAAATATGTCTACAGCTGCCGACTTCATTTGGTTGTCGTCCAGACCGAGGATGGTTTCCAGCGCACCAAGAACTCCCATGTTGGATAATGTCTGAAAGCAACAAACAGCTCTCGATTCAAACTGAATCTGCGCGTTGACAAGCCACAGCCACAAACGATGTTTATCAACCGCCCACGCGAACAATTTTCACGCGACTCTTCCGAGCTCCTGCTGCACAAACCTTGAAGAAGTTCTCTCGGGGCGTGGCTTGCAAGGTCTGCGAGAAGGTGCACAATTCTTTGAGGAAAAACACGAGATCCCTCCGTTTGCTGTCGTCTATTTCGTCGTGCGTCAACTGGTTGAACAACGTGAACAGGAACTTCTCATCCTCCTGAAAAGCAAGAGATTTTGTTGAGAACAGATCAGTCACTCTGCACCACAACCCGGCGTCTCTCCCACGGTTGTTTCAAAACTGCCAGGAACAGAACTCCTCGTTGCAGAAGTCAATGCAGGTGGACGGTGATTCAGGTGGTCATAACTGACACGTGAAGTGCACGACTGGGACGTTGTAGTTGAGTCGACGGAACTTCTTGTTTTGATGATGGAACTCGAAACTGCCCTTCCGCACATTTTGCACTTGTTCCAACATAAAACACGTTTTCTCTGTCCACTCCCATTGAGCTGTTTGCGCAACAAGAAGCACAGCGACTTCGATACATCCAGCGCAGCTTCCATGTTGAACACTCCGAGAGGTCTATGGTAACAGGGACAGATATCCAAGATAATGTTCTGCTCACCTGCAGCACACCAACTATTTCCACCTTGTTGAAGAAAATGAATGTGTTCAAAGTCGAGTAGTTGTTTTCCTCAAACACGGATGGCGTTGGCAATATCACATCCAAAATGTATTGCACACGGTACGTCTGGTGAATTTTTTGGATGAGGTCCTTGTTGTTGAGGGGTATCACTTCCTTGAACCGTGCCGTGCTTTTCAAGAATTCTCTGTGCTTCGCTCGCTCTGAGAGTGCAGGGTCGTACTCCATGACACCGATCACGTCAAATATCGCGTCTTCAGTGAACATGATTTCAAACAGAGCGTTCTTGTTGAGCATAAATATGTTCTTGAAGATTTCGTACAAGTGGTGCAAACCATCCACATTCTCCAGATCTTCACACATGTGGAAGAGGTCCAAGAGTTTCTGGATGTAGCCTTCACTTTCGATTGCCTCCGTCAGCTTTTCCCTTTTCATGAGAGAAGGTGCACATTGGGCAAAAAGTTCAGCAATCTCCTCCAGTTTGCTGAGATCGCACGCTGGAAGCTCAATCCTTGGGGCGGCATCGGGCATGTCCTCAAATCTGTCATCTTCGGACTCCTCGACGACTTCTTGCGTGATGTCCACGGACGGGTCCTTTCCTTGAACCTGAAGTCAAAACGACGCAACGTGAACAGCTTCTCTGACGATGTGAAAAAAATGGATCAATTGAAACATGTTTCCAGTTTGGAGAGTACCTGACAGATCTTTTCCCAAATTTCATCACACCCAGCTTTTTCCTGAAAACTGAGGGCCAGGTCGTAGTTTTCTGCTTCGGACCACACAATCAAGGTCTCCTGCAAAAGACAAGCACAGGTAAGACTTTCGTCGAAATGTGAAAGAATTTGCGTGCTTCCTCAAAAAGGACTCCACGAAAGTCTGCTCTATTGTCGTCAAAAAGAACAGTGTAGAATACACGCAGCGACGGCTCTTTTTCAATCTCAGCAACAAAAAATCGTGCAGCACCCGTTCTTCTGTAGACGTTGCAGTTCAGGGGGGAGGGGCCGTCTTTGCACAGGGTCAGGTTTCAAAAACACCTCCTGGCCTCATTCACTGCTTTACTGATCTGAAACCAACCTGTCAGCCGCCTTAGCGGGCGATAACTTTTGTATTGATGTTGGAGAGAAGTACCTGCTGCTTTTGGTAAGCTGTGTCCGGCAAGATTTTGGACTCCAACAACAGTGAACCTGAAATGTACATTGTACAATCTTTAGGCGACAGTCTCTTGGACAGGAGTCCCGTACAGCATCCAGAATATCGTCGATTTCTCGCGCTGTGACAGAGACATTACTTTGTTTGGACTCACCATCATCTTCGGAGCGAACGAGCAGCGCCAACCCGCGCACCTTCTCCACGAACGCCGAAGACACATGTCCCGTACCGCGGTCATCCCACACGCGCTCTTCATTCAGCATGTACAGCTTCACCCGTCTCCGAGTGGTATTTTCAGCCATTGTTCAAAAGATTCTCGTGCGATTCCCGACTCACTTCACCATGATGCCGAAACTGTCAACAAACACATTCCTGTTTGGGCACGGGCAGATTGGAGTTTGTGGCACTATCACACGGCACAACACCCAAGTAGGCACAGTCAAGTGGACACACATGTGCATTCTGCACAAAGTTGCATAATTTGACGAAATAGATTTGATTTTTGTTTGTTTAGATTGGACCTGTCCAGCGACAGATCTAGAAATCTAGATCTACAGACATGCCAATTTGGGTCAAGGTTTGGCACTCTTGTTTCACTCGATCAGTCTCCTCAGACTGAATTTCCGTTGACTATGACGACAACAGACTGTTTCTTTGTTCCATCGTGGGACAAAAACTTTCTCATGTCACAAGCAAACACTCTCGATCCACCGCAGAGTGAAGGAACGAGATTTGGGGTGCAACAAAACAAGACGGGGAAGAGCCATTCTACAAGACTTTTTGACAGAAGGATCAGCCACAATAACTGGCACAGTGTCACAAAATAGCACCTTACCTGCCAAGGCGTCTATTCTGTTTGTACTTTAGATACCCATCGGTCTAAATTCCACTATTTTGACACATAAATAGTTCATAATTTCATTTTTCAGCGCTTTCAGGTCTCCTGTCGCCCGGCGCTCCGGCGCCACAGAGCAGGGGAATCCCACATGGAGAGCAGCTGGTCTAGTTGTCCGGGCGACGCTGGGGATTCCCACTCAGAAACACGGACTTATCTTGAGGTGAGTAGATGGCAGCACCTGCACTGAACTCTTCCCGCCATTTCAAGCTGAATTTTGGAACTCGAGCTTTGTGGAGGGGAGGTTCCTGGTCCCGAGCAGGACGTTTCGACACAGGTTTCAGACCGAGTTTCCTTCACACATGCACCAGTTCCTCACTTTGTCTTGGCTGATCATGGGTATGCATTGCCAGGTTTCAGACCATGCCCTCTTGTGCCAGGGAGGGTTGGTGGGTGGTCTGAAGCCTGTGTTGACACATCCTGCTCCGGACCAGGAACCTCCCCTTCACAAAGCTTGGGTAAGTTCCAGGTCCCTTCACAAATTCTCTCCAAATGTCAGTGGTGTGCTTTCCCTCTGGGAGCAGCTGGGAACACCGCTACAATCTTCCCGATGACTCTTCCAAATTCTCTGCAGGTCATGGTTGAGTTTTCAATCGCGTTCTTGCAGATGGAGAGAAGTTGAGATGTCTTTGTCTCTGACAGTCATACTATCATGGTGATGGAATTGCTCAGAAACCCCAAAAATGTGATGCACTGTGTGGGTATTGGCACTGATTTCTCCAGGCGGGGTAACAACCCCAATCCCAGAACTTCATCCAGTGCAGAGTCATGTCATCAAGGCAAGCCTGAAAGATTTGGCTTCTGATCCACGAGTTGTCTGAATAAATGAACAGAACAATGTCCTTCTGTCGCAGAGTCGCCAACATTGGTTTTAGCAGCTTTGTGTAGACTCTTGGTGCAGATGTCAGGCCAAATAGCATGCAGGTATATGGTACCTTCACAAAGATGTGTAGATCACAGCAGTTACAGCCCGAGTTTCCTTCAGGCACGTGTCACTTCCTCTTCCGGAAAACATTCTTTTGAATCATCACATCTGCTGGTTTCATGCAAACTTTTTGGGGTACATCTTCAAGAAGATTGGTGCCAGGTCAGTCAAAATGGACCATAACAAGCATGCACCAATGCAGCCTCACCTCACTGGGCAATTGGCAGAGAAGTATCACCGTATCAAGGGATTTTTGTTGCAGAGTGGTTGATCTCCTGGCTGCCAAAATGGCACATATGCAAATGAGGGACACACACCTCTGAGAGTTGAAATCCAGTTTCCTCTCAGTTCAGCACTCAACCAAAATCATGACTGATAACAAGCAGTCCCTGGTATGAACTGAAACCAGCAAGTTTGTGTTGGTTCTTGGGCTGAGCCACAGTCAGGTGTTGTTGACAATTTGCTCTTCACCAAACTTGTGATGTTGTGAGCCAGTGCATGCAAGATGGTGGTTTCTTGTTTGGTTCAATTCAGTTTGTTCTGAGTTGAAGGTGCTGAGGCAAAATACAATATTTACATACATGTCCATTGTATTGATCATGGGGGCTTGATTTGCAGTCCAAGATTTCAACTGGTGCAGCACCCTTCAATTCAGAGAAAGAAAGGGCAGTCATCTGAAAACAACTGGAACAGGAATTGCAAGACAAGGCAGTGAAGAACAACAGCCAAAACATGTCAGAGCACTTTGATGAGTTACAAATGCAACAGATGTTCAACTCCCTCATGAATGTGGTACATCAAAATGTCAACTCCAATGAAGGAGCAGGCTTCAAGTTCAAAAATATCCATTCTGAAATCCATCAACACCCTCATCAACAAGGGCACCATCAAGCTTTGGGATTTTTAAAGCTGAGCTTTAGAAACAACATTTTCTTGCAACCAAAAACAATGAAACAAACTTGTTTCGAATGGTGTGAGCAGGGAAACATTGGAGACTCTCTACTTAGCTTTACGCATCGAATTCGAATGCTTTGCATCACGCATCAGCTCTGCTCCATGCAGTCACTGTCAGAACACAACGCCCAAAGGCGCTGCGCGTGTTTTCTTGGAAACAGGAAATGTTTGCCCCCCCCCCCGGGGTATGCTCCAGTGGAACAAGATGAGAGTAGGCGGGGGGGGGGGGAGAGATGTGGCCGTTCGAACTTGTACGAGCGTGCGCTCGTACAACCACCACCACCAAACTAAATCAGGGTCGTGCAAAACGCGATTTATTGGGACACGACGAACATGAACACGTCAAAAACATCTGAAATCATAACAAACTACACGCACGAACCTCTTTGTGGCAAGTTGCTGAACTAAAGTCCGGCTATCACAGGCAAGAGATCGAAAGGTTCAACAGTCAACAGATGTCTGGACGGAATCCACATTTCTGGCATCACAGATCCGCTCTGCGGTGCAGTATCACCTTGTGAGCAGGTGTTTCTTTCAAGTCAATGTGCAAAAAGCGAACAATTCTTTCAACAACTTCAAAATCAAAACTTACAAACGGACCACATGTCCTCTACAGCTGAACAGAAAGTGCCCAACAGCAAAATCACAGGATCAGACAGTTCAGAATCTTGGCAGTCTCCGACATGCAGGAGAAAGCAAATCATCAAAATCATCTGAAGCCTCCAACTGATATGTCTATAGGACACACCAGAAGTTCACCTAAACTCTAAGAAAACGAAGCGTGTTCATGTGTTGCTGTCCTCGTAGGACAGGGTGAAGCCGTGAAAGTGCGGATGTTCAAAACAAAAGGTTGCATTTCAGATGGAAATTTCAAGTGGGCTGGTTGTCACTTTGCGGTTCTTTCTCAAAGCTGTCATCCTTCGGTTTGTTCATAATCTCAGTGCTTTCTATTTCCTCCTGACCAAACACGTCGCTTTGGCTGGTGTCGGATTGTACGCTGTCTTTCCTGACGTCTCTCACGGATTTCTCTTCGTCTTGCGTTTCGGGTCTGTCCGTGTCCACCTGGTAGTCATCTTCCTCGTTGTCTTCGTCGTCTTCTGCTTTTTCAAACAGCGTGCTGGCGTGCTCTGACGTTTTAGTTCCCTGTTCGTCTGTTTTGCTGTTCTCTCGTGCAGGTTCGCCATGATAAGTCTCAGACATACCTTTTTTCAGGGACGATCTGGAGCCCCCTGAATAATTGGACAAAACGTCATCATGGTCGCCATCATCCACTTGGCTGGTCTGTTTTCCAATGCTCTCCTTTCTCTCAGAAACATTGTCCAACCTAGCGATATCTGACAAGATCTCACTCGCTTGATCATCGATGACTTCTTCGCTGAATGCTCTTTTCTCTTTCCTCGTGTGTTCTGATAAACTTTTGATACTTTCACTTCTGCTGCGTTCCATCGGAGCTAGAGACTCGCCGTCTTCTTGACGAGATGCTTTGGTGGCAAGAGAAGTCGCAGGCGAAATATCTCCGCGTTCTGCAGACAAATCCCCTCTGACCGACGGTGTCGGTTTGAACGAGAGGTTTTCACTTCCTGTGTTGTGGTCGCTAATTTCTTCTTCGATTTCGTCTGGGTGAGAAATTCCGTGGGACAAACGATCTGACGCCCCATCAAGTGCACTGTAGTCAGACCTGACGTCCGCCGGCGGAGCTTGTGGATTGTACGAGTGGTCAAATTTGCTTTGCGCACGCGAAGACCGCGCCGAATTCTCTGAGGCCGACTCGGTCACACTTCCAGTGTCAGCAGAAATTCCCAAATCAATGCGGAGATCGTCCAGTAAAGTGCGCATACGATTCTGAAAAGGTAGACAAAGACGACAGAGGGTGTATTTCAACCGAAGTTTCGTCAGCTGTTTCTGCAACTCAACTGGCAATCATCGACACGCAAAAGCGCCACACAAATAAAGCTTACTGTGTCCATATTGTGTCTGTTCTTTTGTACATGAACTTCAAACACCTGACGCAGTGCTCTGCAAGTGGAAATTTCAATTCGAAACATTTGTCAAAAATGTCGAGCTCACAAAAGTTTGGGCCCAGTGTTGGGAGTTGCATCTTATGGCGTGGTCCCTGGAGTGAAACGCCTCTTTTCAGCACCAGGAGTGGCTCCAGTGTGAGAAAAGAAATTTTTGTGCTCGACGGCACACAGGTGGTGAGAAACACATATTTTCGTGATGTGAAAGGGGGAAGTGTGTGACCCCCACACCACAGTTCCCGTGTGTATCGTTTTGACCTGCATAATTTACAATGTCCCGCCTTCCTGTGCACAGCATTGAAAAAAATGTACCACTGTCCCAACCTTGATCAGTTTCAACTTCTAAATTTACAAAGCAACATGGTACCTTGTTCACTGATCATCAAATTGAACGGACATGATATCATAATTTGTAGTCGTACCTGTCCGTAAAGATTCCACGATCAAGAACATCATTCGTCACGTCAGCAACAAATTCCAAGTACTTCAAATCTTCTTCTCTGTCAGGCAGACATGTGAGTGTGAACAATGAATTCACATAAGTCCCAAGCAGTTCTCCAAATGTTGCAAGAATGCTCCTGCATGGAACCAACGGTGTCTTTTTTCCTTGGGAAGCACGTAAAAATGCACATTTTTTCACGTAATGGAGGAAAAACTTACCCTGCGTCATTATCAACTCGGTTCATGGTCAGGGTCGTGTCGCCACTTGGCACTGTCTTCAGATCATCATCTTCGTACTTGCGCATCGAAGTGTAGATTTTTTGGCGATCCGCTTTCTCCCATTCTGTTGGATCATCGTCCACATGACTTTTGTGACCCCGTCGAGATGCTGATTTATTTGACTGTTCCTGAAGCCAATTGATATGATCTGGATCAAGTGAAATAGCCAACGGAGGTACACCACTTGGTGTAACTTGCTGTTCTGCCCGACTTTGAAGTGTTTCGTTGAAAATGTCACTGTCAGTTGTCATTCTCGGTATCCGTCTGCCACCACTGAAACGCATTGTTTGTCCCAAACTCGGAATTGACCTTGTATCTTTTTCGTCTGCTTCTTCAATGACTGGGTTTCTTTCTTTCTTTATTGTTGGTGGTCGATTGTAGTACTTGAATTGTACCAATTTAGATTTGCTGTTTGTTTTTAAAGTCTTTGGGGTGAATGGTTTTCTCTCCGTAAATTTTTCAGAGTGGTAATCCAGCACATCTCCTCCGCTTGCTATTTTCCCTGATCTGGCACTTCTTTTTGTGAGGTTCCCTTTTCCGGTTTCATCAAATATATCATAACCTGTGGAGTATCTCAACAGGTTATTGCCATGAGACCTCCTCATTACAGAAGGATCTGCACTCTGAGCCCTGTGGAGGGTTCGATGATGGGGCACAGTGTGCATGTTGCCCATGTCGCTCAGGGAAATGTTCACTGAACTGAGGGGTGGGTTCACTTCCAGAGTGGTGTTCTGCGCGCGACTGTGACCAGGTGGTGGAAGTGTTGCATCGGCAAAGTCATTTTCATTCAACGAATGAAGCTGAAATTGAAAATATTTTCACATGTTTGTGAATCTTTGTTTCCCATATGAAACACTGTTGTTGTGACATGATATTTTCGAACAAACTGGAAGCAAGCTGTACCATCGCCATCATTTCATCTCTGGCTGCGTCAGAACTCGTTCGAGAAGAGCTCATTCGAGCATTGGCCTTCAGATGGTTGTTTCGTCGTGATTCTGGAAGTTCTGCACTCCGTTGCCTGTGATATGAACGCCTGGCCTGGTCTCTGACTGGAGACGGAAAAGTACCGACATATAGCAAGTCAAACAAGAGCAGCGACCCAATGCTTGAATTCTTGCAGATCGGTTGTGGCTACCGTTGACACGAAGGCCACGAAACGACACCAACCTTTCTGACTTCCAAGCCACGTTTTTGGTGGAGAAGTGTCAATTGCAGCTGAAAGAAGGAGTAAAGTCAAGATGCACACAAGTTTCCTCGGCAAACTCAGTTGATCACGTCAAATTTCAACAGCATTTTTGTTTTGTACCTTTTGCTTTGTTAATCTTCTTGTAATGCGCCGCGAGATGATCTCGCACCAATAACTGACTCACCAGCTTGCAGTCAGTTGTGCACAAAGCTGCAACATGAAAGCAAGAGCTGTTGGCGGTTTCTTCAAGACCTCTTCGCCAAAACTAATAAATTTCAATCAAGAAACATTTACACAACTTACGGCTGCTTTTCAACGCCATGTGACCTTTAGCAGCAGCAACTGGGGACGCTGCAAATGGATGAAAGCTGCGGTTTTGGACAACTGCCGAGACAATAGATCGACTTCTGTGGGACATGTATGGAGCGTGTACGCGTCTTGCACAGTGGGTGTTGCATTCAACGTGTTGTGAATCAAGAGAATTGACACTGCAATTTGAAATTAGAATCTGTTTCAAATCAATGACAGCTGTGCAAACTTTCAGACCAAGTGATTTGCCACTGTCCATCAACGTCAAAACAAACAAGCAGTGCTCAAGGCAACTGCAGTGCGAAGTCCCTTGCGGCGTCGGCAATGTCATCAATATGGCAAGACTTGCAAGCAGATATCTAGATTATATCTGTGTCAAAATAGCTGGCGTTTGGAGTCTACCTTTGGCTTTGGCCGGCATCGCTTTCGTTGGAGTTGGAAATAATCTAGACGTCTATTATCTTGCGACTTTCTCCATCAATCTGTGTGCTCGTTCCTGGGGCTCCACCCACGCTCAGTCGTGCAATTCAATGTAACCCAGCTACACATGATAGCCTGCACAACATTTGAAACCGCAGGTCAGCCAAATGACCAAGAGATCGATACTCGACAAACCTTTGTTTTTTTCACCTGGCTCGATGGTTATCAACACATGGGCAGCGCGCGTAACAACCGCATTTCTATCCAGGACAAACGAAGAATCCAGTGGCGCCCACACCTGTTTTACTGAATGTAAAAGTTCCTCTAGATCAGTCTGGGCTGTTTAGGCATTCAACATGTACTTGAATGAAAGCTCTATCAACAACTACGGGTTGTTTGTCCTGTTTTTCACCTGGCCATATGCCCAGTTTTGGGTGACAATAAACAATAGTTCAAAAGAAGCACCTGTTCCACTGGCATCTGATGTCAACGTCGTCCGGTTCAACGTTGGTCGGAAACCCCGCTGAAGCTGAAACCAAGAGTAACAACTCAGTTCAAGCAAGATTCTCGCTTAAATCTACCGTATAAGAGATAATAAACTGAACTTCCAAGCATCGTGTGACAACAAAAATATTCATTGAAGATAATTTGAGACACAAGTCAAGCACAGAGAACTGTTGTGAGTGCCGTACGACGTGTTGCACAAGGTCTATTGTGGTCAGATCACAAAGCTTACAGTTGCTTCTGTGCATTTTTCAGCAAAACAGGCAACACAAAATGCATTTCACAAAAAATATCGATTCAGTTTTGTGTTCTTTTTTTTCTGAATTCACCTGAAACTTGATTCACTTGCAAACAACAAGGCAGACAGGTACACCAGTGAGCGATAATAGAATATTTTCTTTCGATCTACCAAAGCAAACACTTGACTATCAACTGTTGACATGCTGTTATCTGTAAATGCAGCCTCTCCACACAAGTAGACTTCAAAGTCCTTGTCACTCGGTTGTCAGCAAATGAACCCGATCATGCAGTCTCGGGATGTGACCACAGTGGCTGCACCGACAAAGCTCTCTCTGGGGTTGTTGCACAGGAGGAGACTGATTGACTTCTGTGATGGCGGACGGCGGTGGAATCAAACAAACAGGTGAAGCTGCGGATACGGACGACGCGGGGATACAAGAGCAACCCTCTGGAATGACCGTCAAGAGGGACGAGACACCCAAGGATACTGGCTGGGCGTGGATGGTGATGCTTGGTGAGTTCAACATGTTCGAGTTTCAGTGAGGAACAAAAGCGTTGCTCGTTGATAAACTGACGAGTGCAACACAAAGTTTTGCATCAAAATAAATGTCATTTGTGTTTTTGCTGCATTTTCCCTTGTACGAGGTTCGTATTTTCTTGCCAAAGAGGAGGAATGGGTAGTTTCTTTCATGTTGTGCAGGTTGCTGTCTTGTTCACGTCTTCATTATTGGTGGTGCCATCAAGTCTTTTGGAGTCCTGTACGTCGAATTCATGGAAAGATTCGAGACATCCGCAGAAGCTGCAGCGTGGATTATCGTAATTGCTCAGAGTGCTACTTTGGTTTTTGGTATGTGATGCTAAGTGTCACCTTTGCACAGTTTTTTGATTCGGACAACATGAGACCTGTCCAGCAAAGGTTTCTACTGTGTCCGTCGAAGGACTATCTTGTTGCGATCTGTTTTCAGCCCCTCTTGCCAACTTCATCGCTTTGAAAATGTCCAACAGATTCATCGTGTTTCTTGGTGGAATACTCATCACAGCTGGATTTTTGCTCAGTATCAGGGCTACTACTATTCAGTATTTGTATATTACTTACGGTGGATTAGTAGGTAAGATTACTCTTTTTGTTTTGTTGTGTTTATTAGCTCAAGAACGGTGTTGAGAACGACGAACAGAACAACTCTCAGTTGCGCATCGACGCGCGTAAGTCCTGACCTTGAATGAAAAGAAAACCTGGACTTCTTTTGGACCACTTGCAGCTGGCAATGTTTCTCAGACAACTACATCGCGAACCTTTGAGTATCTCAGGCAAACTTCCTTTGCTTGCCTCAACTACATGTTTAGTTGCCTTTCAGGTCTTGGAGCAGCATTTGCATGGTCGCCAAGTATTGCAGCCATGGCAGCATATTTCTCTAAACGGCGGGCTCTGGCAAATGGCATTGCAGTTGGAGGTGCGGGTGTTGGGAACCTCATCTTGCCCCCTGTCATTAGACTCTGCCTGGATGTGTTCGGATTCAAGGGTGCCTTGTTGATTCTGTCAGGACTCATGTTGCACGTCTGTGTCAGCGCTTTTCTCTTGCGTCCTCCGCAATTTTATGTACGGAACGCAATGGAACTGAAGTGTATGAAGAACTCTGAAGCAGAAGCTGACCCTTCTCGTGCAAAGCGTTGTGCTGACTCGTTCTTCTGCCCCAGAAATCGTTCAAAATCAACGACCAATATTTTTGATTGGACGCTTTTGAAAAATCCACTCTTCATCTTGTATGGATTGTCATCGTTCTTCTTTTTCTGTGGATTCCCTGGTTTGTTCGTGATAATCGCACCGCATGCTCAGGTGGTCGGTCACAGCAAGAAGGATGCAGCGTTCCTGCTCAGTATCATGGGGATCGCAGACATTGTTGGTCGCGTTGGAACTGGATGGTTCGCTGACTTGCGATTGCTACGTCGTTCCAACATCGTCGTCATATCCCAGATGATCACTTGCGTCGCCACCTGCATCATTCCCTTCGTTCACAATTTCATCGGAATCGCCACGTTGTGTTGGGTGAATGGGATGTTCACTGGATCATTCATGGCCATCATTCCAGTGATTCTGGCAGAGTCTTTGGGCATACACAGGGTGGCTAGTAGCCTTGGACTGATCGGGATATTCATGGGTGCCGGTGTCGTCGTCTCGCCACCAACTGTGGGTGAGTTTCTCCAAGAGGCACGAGTGCCAATGATGACCTACGGTACAGTACCTGCCTTGAATGCCTTTTCAGTCTCTCTTTTCAAGTTTTACTGGAGCTCAGTTTGGCGCGTCTTGTGTTTTCTCTGTCACAAACAAAATGCAGGTCCACCTTGCCAATGTCAGCATGGCTGTGTGCCACCCTCCACAAAATAAACACAGCAGTGCCCAGTGCATTTCTTTGCCAGTTCGCAGCTTTTATTCCCAGAATGTTCACGTTGATCTTTCTTTGTGTGTCAAAAGGTCGGTTGAGGGACGTCACTGGGAATTGGAAGGCTTCATTCTTCTTCACGTCGATCGCTCTTCTGCTGTCTTCGTTTGCCATGATGTTTGCACCTTTGGTGAGAAGATATCAGCAGAATTCCAGCTCCGAAGAAGGCAAGGCCAGTGAAGGCAGAAAAGTGTGACACTTTTATTCAAGACTTTTTAAGCGTGTGGTCGCCCGGAGGGCCGTGTACCACACGCTTAATGTAATCACCATCAGTCTGTATGTGTGTCACCATCTGTCTGTATGTGTGTCCGTCCATATGTGTAAAGGGGGTTTTCAGGGGGGGGGGGTTGGACCCGCTTTTGAAAAAAAATGGTCAGTGAACATCACTGATCATTTCTGGCTATTTTTCCCAAAGTGGGTCCAACCCCC
>JAAUXT010034587.1_pt1 | contig 18397 bp, 21 predicted proteins | sample 7278171 | NCBI WGS metagenome assembly JAAUXT01 (sample SAMN14350112, study PRJNA611818) | marine sediment metagenome | isolation source: surface marine sediment (1.8m) | place: French Polynesia: Moorea | collected 2018-08 | reverse complement strand
CTTTCTGACAAGTCAAAATGACTCAGAATGACTAGAGGAATAATCCCTGAAAATTTGGTTGAAATCGAAGCATTCCCTGCTGAGTGGTAAATGTTTCCATTTTTGGCGGCCATTTTGAATATGTTAATTAGGTCACACAGCTAAAAACGGGATATATGTCGAAGGGCTTTTCATGCCCTACAATATACTCCGAGATGGTAAACTTTCATCAAGAAATGAGGTCAGGACACCCCAAAACGTGTTTTTCACCAAATCCAAGATGGCAGCCGCACCATGTGACCTAGATATGCCATTTTTGGTCAGTCCCAACTAGGGGCCACTAGGGGCCTATGGTGCAAAGGGCATTGCTCTGTGATGTCCGGTTCAAAAGCCTTAGCGCTTACATACAAACAAACAGAAAAAAAATAATAAAATAAATAAATAAATAAACCGACACGTCTGAAAACAATATTGTCCGAAAATTCAGCCAATAATAAACCGACACGTCTGAAAACAATATTGTCCGAAAATCGGCCAATAAAACCAGGCATTGTTTTCTTGGTGAAAGTCACAAAGTGTCTTTAAGCAAAACTCTCTTGATGTCTGCTTTGCGCTCGACCGGTATCCTGCACAAATCACCAACAGAAGGCAAAAGATAGACAGCAAAGATAGTCATGGTTGAAATTTTCACGAATTTTTGTTTTCGTGGTTTGAGAAGCAGCTGTTCAACTTTCTGTAGTGCTTCACAAGCACAAACAAAGGAGCAACAAAAGAGTTGACAGGCATAAACATAACAGAAACCCAGAAGATTAGAACAATGGGATAAGGAGAAACAAACTGGACAATTGTGAAAAAAATGTCAGCTGGGATCCAAGAAATAAAGCAAGAAATCGGAGTGACCACCAGCCGCACAGCTAAACCTCTAGTTAGTTTCTTTGTGTGAGTTTGATGGATTTGGTTCTTGTCTAAATTTCTCAACTCTGTGGCCAAGATTATGTACATCACAATCACAGTGATGACAACTGTGAAGTGGCAAAACAAAGAAATCACAGTAACAGATTTCAAAAGCAACGAATCAACCCCAGGGTGGGCAAACGGCACACAAAAATTACTTGAGAAATGATTGTCAAACAGCTGAGAGAATGTTGATCCAGCTGCAACAGCTGTAATGCAAAGAAGTGTCACCACAACAAACAACATCTGTTTTTTGACAAAACAATAATCTTTGAATTTTGAGTCAAATGGGTGAATCACTACACTCATTCTTGACATTGCAAGTACCAAAACAACTGAAGCAGAAGACCAGCTTAAAAATAGCAACAAAGATGAGGACAGAAAGCAAAACATCCTGTGAGAAGTATTCAGTTCATTTACAAACACAAAGGGGCTGCTAGTTGTATGCAGGACCAACACAGTTATCAGAAACACAGCATGCAAAAGGGCATGGACATTCAGGCACACAGCAAGGAGGTTGCCACCAGACTGCTCTTCCCAAAAAGCATGGCACACCAGTGAAAACATGCTAATCCAAAACACAAGTTGGGAGACAGCTCCACATGCAGCTTGGAAAGACACATTTTTGAGGATCATATTTTGACAGGGTGTGTGCCATGGTGGAGGAACACTGCATGTTGTTCCTTTGTCAACAAGACAGCAGATTTCATAGTGATTTGTTTCTATCTCCTTCACTAACATGTCACCAAAAATATTAGCATGTAAAAGTGTGTTTATACTCAACAAAGACAGGAATACCTTACCACAACTTTGAGAAAGGAAACTTGCTTCCACTTCAGTCAGAGGATTTCTGGATAGATTGAGTACAGAAAGCATTGGCAGATTCTGGAAGGAATTTTCAGTCACTGTTGAAATGTAGTTGAAGCCCAGGTTGATGACTTTAAGTTTCTCCAAATCACTGAAGCACTCTGAGCATAATGCAGTGATATGATTTTGACTGCTGTCCAGCCACTCAATGTTATTGTGTTCAAATTTTTTGAATTTCCCACAAACATCTTCAAGTGTACTGTTTGTGAGGACAAAGTACTTCAGCGATTCAAAAGAATGTAAAACATCATCAACAGTTTCAAAAGAGATCAACTCCAAAAACACCTGAGTGCTTGGCAATTTCTCGACAACTTCAAACCAGAAGATGCTTGTGCAATAGAGAGCAAAGCCTTGACATTCACATGACTGTGGGCACCTCATTGCTACCAACACACAGAAAAACTCATCATCACCTTTAATGCAGTCAATGACACCATCACAAATATTACCCAAATGAATGCATGTGTTTGTCCCAGAACACCTGAACATTTCAGAGCAAATTCGTTTCCTTTTGCAGGTCACTGTTTCATCCAAGCCAAAAGGACAGTCCCATTTTCCATCGCAGACATAACTCCAAGGTGTACAATAGAATTTGGGGCATTTGAAGAACATGTTGCATTCAAAGGTTTTACAATCCTGCAAGTGTTCCCCAAAAGAACAAGGCAACAGTTGATTGTTGTTGCCATTCAGTTTGTACAAGCAAATATCAGAAAAGTTAAATTTTAAGAAGTTATCTTGGGTACAAATTGAAGACAAAGAAGGGTGGGCTTGTTCAGGAAAATGTTCCTCCAATTTTCCCAGTTGGTTGGGCCGAAAGAAAAATTTCATGGTCTCTTCCAGCCAAACTTTCCTTTGGGTCACTGATGAGCAATTTCCACCCTGACTGTGTTTTGCTTTTCTTTCAAATAAACATGTTTTCCTGCTCCCTGAACAACTGCCACATTCAAGTTTTTGTTGCCCATCACATAAGAATGCAATTGAAATTAGTGACCCATCACAGCACTTGAATGTGTTTTGTATTTGAGCAATATCAAGCCTCATCATTGGTTGGGAACATACTTGATATCCTTCAACCTCCAATGAACTGTTTTCAAAATAATATTGGTCATGGTATCTTGTTGCAGAGAATTTTAAATGTTTCTCAGGGGACACAAAAGTAGGCAGGTCCAGAAAAATGGCATCAAAAACAAACTGAAATGTTTTCATCACATCATTTGTGATGTTCACAAAATTACAACTTCTGTGTGTGTTGGAAACTGGTGTCTTGAAAGAAAACCACAGAAACATGAAGCATCCACTTTGATGTTGAATTGCAGATGGCAAACACACCTTCAAGTGAGAAGCATAGTAGTTTATTTTAGGTAAATTTTTTTTACTGGCCTCACACACAGAGGTTGACAACAGTGGTTTTGTGCACGCCACGTTTGTCCATTCTGGCAACAGCAAGTTGGAAAGCAGAAGAAGGGAACATCTTTTTGCACAACTTTCTGAGACAAATTCCCAATTCATTAGTCCTTGCTGAACGAGAGAAGTGGAGCAGTTTGTGTAAAACTTTATTTCTTTGGTTTTGTGGACACCAACATTGTGGGATCTCCATTGGGTAAATCCCACAGGTTCATCATTGTGCCAAAGTGTTCTCTGCCAAAAGAAGGGAAACCAAACAAATCAAGCAATGAAGTGGCTGATTAGCAGTGTGATTGGCTTTTGTCACTTTCCCATTCATGAAGTGAAGAAGTTTCTCAAAACCATGATTTTAACGAACCTCACTCTGACCAGCTTTTTTTATACCAATGTACACGCCTGGAATGAATCTAATTTCCTTTGAGATTTTTACAATGGAAACCAGCTCATCTTGTTCTGCTTTGCTTCTCAGTATTGGCAGTGTTGAGTTGATGCTTCTGCATGCAGATTCCGCTTTTGTCCAGGGCACAAGAGACCTGGCGCACCTGTCTTGAGATGCTTCCTCCAGGAAGGCAATTGCCTTGTTTTGTTGGGTGAAGTTGAAGCAGAGAACATTGTAGTTTCTTCCACTTTCTTGTGAGAAATTGTGTGAAGGCATTGTTTTTGAAAAGATGTTGTGAACAAGGTAGATAAACAAAGTCTCATCTCTTGGTTTAGCAAACAGAAGCTGTGGAACATCTCCCTGCAGGGACAGGAAAAGCTTTTTACTGTCCAGCACCAAATGATCACCTGTTGCATGGCTAATTGTCTCTGAGCTGCTTTTGTTCCAAAGAATGTTCACAAACAATTTTGTATCCATGTGCTTCATTCTGACTTCTTTCCAAAATTTTAGCATGAGTGACAAATTGAAAGTGACTGCACCACTTCCAATTGTTCGCAAGACAAGTGAGGCATCCTGAGAGAAGAACTCATGATCCATAACTTCACTTGGGCTCCAAACTCTCACCCTTGTTGGAAAGGGCAACTGCAAGTTTTCCATTGGTTTCCTCAGATCACTTTTAAAAAGCTTTGGAACTTCTGCAAATTCAAAACTTCTGTTTGCTGGAAACCACTGATGATAAAATTTGATACTCAACCAAGACCTAAAGTATGGAAGAACAATCATTTCTACAGTTAAATCATCTGAGTGAAAAGGAGCATCTGTAAAAGAATAAGCTGTGATCTTTTCAAAACTTTCAGACAGTTCACAGTTTCCTGTCCACAAAAAGTGAAACTTGCTTTTGGTACAACTTGGAAAAATTCTCAATGTTTCAACCTCAGATAAAGGAGCAAATGAAGATGTGAGATTAAAATGCACATTTGGCTGGGTGTGAATCCTGAATTCTTTGGGGTAGGACAGAAAGGTGCCTTCCATCCACATGCTCAGTCTGGCACCAGAAGCTGATAGAACATCCTTTGGTTTGATCTTCAAATAACACCTATCAATTCCCCTTTCAATCACCTCTTCCTCAGATTCAAGAACAATCACCACACATTTAGATGGGGACTCAGTTGACAAAATCAGACCTTTCTGATCAGCAGTGTACTTTGCTACTAGAGCACTTCTGCTTTTTGACAGGCGATAATCCAGTTGTGTGTCATTGTCTGGATTTATTGTAAATGTCCCATATCTCATATACCTTCCAGAGCAGGCATGTAAGAACACAGGTTTACAAGATTGAGTTGTCATCTCAAGTTCTGCTGTTACTGAACTGTGGGGGAAGTATTGGAGGAAAACAAGAAGAAGTGTCTTTTCTGATGAATACACCCTTCTGTTCCCTACATACCTGATGAAATCACCACAGACTGTCAGTCTATCTTCTGGGGAACGTGGGTCCTCATGGTTGTGGTGGTAATCATAAACAACCAACCCCCCAAAAAAACATTCAGGGGGCTGAGAGAGCAGTAGAGTCTCCTTGTATGCCATGTTGGAAATGAGAACTTCAACACTGGCCTCAGAAGTGTTGCCCTGAGCTGTAATGTTCCAAACTTGAGCCACCTGGTCTTGATTGGTGTCATTGAAAACAAAGATTTCTTTTTTTCCTGAGGGCAGAGAGATACTTTTGATTTTGTTCAGGACTGGTTTCCATCTTACTGGCATTGAGTTTATAGTGTGGTACAAGTATGGTATTGAAGTGTTGAAAATGATGAACAAAAGACACTGAGGCCCCCTCACCGGAACAAACATCTCTGGTTTAAATGGAGTCAGCAGGTGGTGGTAAGGAGTTGGAGTGAACCAACACCTTCCCTTCCTACACGTTTTCACCATGTCTAACAATAAAGAGAATATAGGTATGAAATAGACATGGTAGCTATGAACAGCAAAGTAGTCTCCAGTTTTGGTCATTACCATTTGGCACAGCAAAAATTTTCTGGAGCTAGTGTCGGGAGGCAGGTGCTCAATTTCAAATTGACCAGGAAATGTGAAAGCAACCCCAGGGTCAAAAACAGAAAAGACAAAGAGGCTCTGGTAGTTTCCCTCCATATCATAACGATAAATCAAACGAACGTGGTTGTATTTGGAATAGATTGTGAATGGAGTGTAAGTGCCACAGTATTCTTGCCACTTGAGAAAGGGCCTCCAGTATTGCGTCATTCTGATACCATTCATTCTGCACATTGAGTTGATCATTTTCAACTTCTTGAAAGTGATGTTCAATCTGAGTTTTTGGTGCAACATAAATGTAAACCAGAAGCTGCACATATGAAGTTGGTAAGTTTCATGACAGGAATCAATTGTTCGGTATTCCTTTACAACTTGAAACGGTGCTGTACATAGTTTTTCTATTAGTGGTCCCATGTCTTGAGTGTATTTCCTTGCAACTGCAATTTTATGAAGAAAATATAAGATTGAGGTTGTTGCTTTGGATTGTTTCTTGAGGTGAAGACTCACTGTTCCATTCACCTCCCTGTACTGTCTCAGCCTTGTGAGAATGAGCTTCTCAACATACAGGAACCATGTTTTGTTCCCCTTGTGTGAAGCCTCCCCAGTTAAGTCCTGGTATGTTTGAACAACATCCCTGACAAGAACCAGAGGGCAGGATACAGGGGCAGCCATTGCCAAAACCAAACAACCCAACTGCTTCAACCTCATATTTGTGTCCTGAGATTTCTCTTCTGATTGCAACTGTGTCTCATATGTTCTCAGATGTCTACTTTGATTGCAGAGAGAGGTGTTTGTATCTGCACAAATGAAAAAGCTTGTCAGCAATTCCTGACCTTTGTCTTCCCTGCCATTTTGAGTCTGTTTCAAAGGAAAAATAACTTACATTCACAGACACTTGTTCTTCAACACAGCTGTCCCTGCAACTTGATTAATTTCTTGTTTTTTTTTTTTTTTTTTTTTTTTTTGATGTTTTTTTTTCTGCAAACTTCTGCAGAAGATCAGTTTTCCATGAAATTCAAGGGCTGATTTCAGCTTCAAATTTCCTGGGTTGAAGTTCAGTAGCTTGAACACAAATCAGACTGAACATTGTGACAATTCTCTGGTGGAATGTTCAGAAGATGCTGACAACTTGCCAAATACTCTTGAAGAGGAATTGTTGGTCTGAATCAGACTCGCTGTCCATACAAGAATGCTGCGCCAAGAAAGAGCGCGCTTCCACACTGGCCCCACCTTCATAGACAGCACAAGCCTGTCTCCCTCAAAAATTTTCTCGTCCAATTTTTCTTGGTTCGAAACAGCCCCCCACCCCCGTCCCCAGAAGGTGGCGCTCAGCATCCGCGCCTGAACAACCAGTGTGCAGGAAACCAGGGGCGTATTCGATTGCACCGCAAATTTTGGGTCTAGTTTGCACCCACGCGAAATTGACTGAACTATCAAAAGTGAAATTTGCAGTCTGTTTCAATAGATCTGTTTGATTGCTTGCACAGCAACCCATACCAACCGCAAATTTGCGGTTGTTTGCGGTGCAATCGAATAAGCTGCCTTGATGTCGTTGTGAAACCTGGAAACAGTGCATGCAAACCACTCGAGACTCTGGCAAGAAATTCTGACTTGAGCCAAAGCTCTTGGCTCCAAGAAGCTCTCATTCTCGAGAAGCAAGTGAGATAGTTGAAAACAGGAACTTAGGAGGCAGTTCAGACGAGGCGGCATGTTCACGCGATCTGATGACGGAAAGGCTGATTGAAGAAGGTTCTGACCTGGTCCAGCTTGTCCTTGTACAGGTCCTTGAGCATCGGCGTTAGCTTGCTGTAGAATAGTTCGCTAGGACGAGGGATGGTGGTGCTGACCTCAGCGCCCCCGCCGCCGCCGCCCCCGGTCTGCAACAAGAACAGAGCCGCATTGAAGACGCGCGGCAAACAAACCTGTTTCTCTTGTTGCACCACGAACGCAAGGCTATTTGTGTCTGGGGCTGGGGCAACAAAACCAAAACATTTCAAGTGATATGCCTGGCTCACGCCGCCCCAATAGACATGTGCTGCGGTTGAGATTACACAAAGCCTTCCAACAGCTCATTCAGTGTACGCGTCGTGCATCTCAGTACAAGTTCAATGCCCGCCGCGTCCCAGTTACGACCAATGAGAGCTGCGTCGCGTCTGAGACGCACGTGACGCATCGTAAGGCCCCTGGGCCTGAAGCCTCCCAGTGTCGACCACAGGCTTCACTGTCCACAAAGCCTGCGAAGCGTGCGGGTCCACGAAGCCAGGCTGAGACCCCAGCTGATCCAGGAGAGCACAGGCATATGTACAAATCGTCAATGCACGACGCGCGCGGTTCGTCCAACGCGCGTGAAAACACAGAAAGGCAACGCATCTCAACACAGAGAACAGCAACGTCTATTTCGCCGCAGCTGAACACAGCGGTGGCTCTGACCTTCTCTGCGCGTTTTTTCCTCGGCTCCGAGTCATGCAAAGCGTCACCGTGACCATGGCAACCAGTGAGACAAGGTGCAGTGCATCTCACTGCAAGCTACAAGCTTTTGTTGACCCGCTGTGTTGCTGCTCGCTGTTGCACTTGGCAACTGCTGTTACTTGTCACCTCAGTTACCTCTTGTTGCTTGGACTTGCTTTGAAGCTGCTGTTGCCTGTTGTTGCCAACCAGTTACCACTGTTGTTGCTGCTGTCGTCCATGGTTGTTACCTGCTGTTCCTGCTGTAACTTGCTGCTGTTACTGTGCTGTTGCTTGTGGCTGAAGGTGTTTGATGATGCAGTTGCCACCTGTTGTTGCTGCTATTGTGAGTTGTTTCTGTTCCTGCAGCTGTTGTTACCTGTTGTTCCTGAATCTGCGGTTGTTGCTGCTGTTGTTAGCTGTTGTTACCTGTGACTGCTGTTGCCAGATGCTTTTCCCGCTGTTATCCGTTGTTGCACAACCTGTTGCTGTTATAGTTGTTGCCTGTTGCTGCCGTTGTTACCTGTTGTTGCTGGCGGAGCTGCTGCGCGGCGATCTCTCGCTGCTGCCATCTCTTGTAGATGCTGAAGAGCGGCGTGGCGCCGTCCACCCACTGGATGAGTCCGGAGCGCGCGCCCAGCGGCGTCACCGAGTAGTAGCGCGCGTGCAGCGCCTCACCGACGCCCCTGCCGGAAACACGTGGCGTGGACATGTGGTGTCAACACGTGGTGTAAACACGTGATCTGAGCACGTGATGTGAACACGTGGTGTCAACACGTGGTGTGAGCACGCGATGTGAACACGCAGTGTAAACATGTGGTGCGAAAAGGTGGCGGGAACGCATGCTGGAAACACGTGGCATGAAACGCATTGTGTCGACACATAGGCAGATTTGACACGTGATTGTTGAGTTGTACACGTGTGGCACCCGCGCTTCCTACGCCCCAAGCGGAAATACATAGCGTCAACACGTGGCAAGAACGCGCGACAGCAGGACTGCCCAAACATACACGTGTGGATTGTACACGACAGTCTCTCTCACGCCTCGACGGCAAATGAACCCGCACGAAACAACGCGCGAGGGTCGGTCACACTGGATACACCGTGCGTTGCATTCTGCGCAGGTCAGTCTCCCAGCTGCCCTGCTGGGCACGACGGGACTGACCAGACTGCTCCCTCTGCTGCGCGCAGTGGGACTGACCTTGACCTCCCCTCCCTCTCGCGGAGAGAGGACACACTCGCCTGTTGGCGCCCTCTCGGGGAGATTGAGGCACTGACCTGTTGGCCTTCCCGAACATGTTGTTCACTATGGCGAGGAACTGCATGATGCGCTCGTCCAAGTGCAGATCCTCCAGCCCCTTGAACAGGTACGCGTACCTACAGCAGAGCAGGTACAGTGGGAGGCACAGGACAGGAGTTACAGAAACAACAGGTGTAGGACCCACAGCTTGAACTGCTTCGCGTACCCACAACATGCATGCACATGACAAAGGTGCTCGCGAGAGGTGTTGTTCTCCAGATACGCAGAAAATACAGCACATTCATAGATCTGGAGGTACAAAGGAGGTACAGACACGCGGCGGAGGTACATATGCCGCATTCGAGTTACACGTACGGTGCAGTTGCTTTGAGCAAATGCTACCCGTTGCGTCCTGTGTTTTCCTCTGGTTCATCTTTCTGTCCCAACTTCCCCTTCTGATTTCCGGTTTTTCACTTCCGGTTGTAACTTCCGGTGTCGCACTGACCTCTTCCCATCGGAGCCGAGGAAGACGAGTTTCTTGGGCTTGGTCTTGGTCGGGAGGATCTGGACGGTGTTGGCGACGCCCTCAATCGTGACGCCGCCACCGACGCCGACGCCGCCGCCGACGCCCGGCATGGCGATGGTGGTGCCGCGCAGGTTGGAGAGACGCGAGCTGATTTGGTCCATGTGCAGCAGGAGGGAAGTGCGCCGCACCGCGCGCTCCTGCAGACTCCGGTGCAGCTGCAAATATGGAGCGAGTACTCAGTGAGTACTGAGAGCAGAGTGAGTACTCACAGAGTGCTGAGTGAGCACTCAGTGAGTACTGGGGACTGACGGAGGAGTGAGCGAGACTGAGGGAGTACTTTGGGATTTTCTGAGGGCGTACTGTGGGAGTGCGGAGTGCTGGGTGGGTACTGAGGGAGTGAGACGGAGGGTTACAGGGGGAGAACTGAGTGACTACTGGGTCATCAGTGGGTGAGTACTGACGGAGGAGTGAGTGAGAAGAAATAGTTGTAGAGAGGGGCCGCGGGCCGCAAGTAGGAAGCAGGATGTGAGTACTGAGTGGTCAGGGCACACGATGGAGCCACGCGCTAAAAATCCCGGATGAAAGAACACGCGACGTCACTCAAAAGACGACTGACACCCATACTGTGAAACAAAACGAAAAGATTCAGAACGTCCACAACAAAGATTTTCCCGCAACAAAAATATTCCTACGACACATGCGCGCGCGCGTGTGTGTGTGCGTGCGCACCTGTTTGAAGGCGGTCCAGCAGTTGGCGGGGTTGGTCGGGTCCTCGGGTGACATCAGCTTCGTCAGCGCGTCTGCGATGACGTCAGCGTACGTGTCCCGGAACCACTCCTCGTGACGCGTCTCCGGCGTCGCGCACGTGATCTCCCGAACCTTCTCCAGCGTGTACACCGTCTGAAAGCGAGGCTCACGATCAGGACTTACAACACGTCACGTCAGGGCCCACAACATGTGATCAAAACCGCTATTCAAATCGCCTGCGGCAGAAGTTCCATGTCTGTTGTTGGGTTTGTCACTCGCAGTACTTGCAGTACATGAGGCACCCACAGGTTTGAGTACTCGCAGTACATGAGGCACTCACGGGTTTGAGTACTCGCAGTACATGAGGCACTCACGGGTTTGAGTACTCGCAGTACATGAGGCACTCACGGGTTTGAGTACTCGCAGTGTGAGGTACTCACGGGTTTGAGGACGGTGCGGTGCTTCTCCCTGATGATGTTCTTCTTCTGCTCTGCGCTCAGCATGTCGTTCTTCTCCACCTTCTCCACCTCGTGCTCGAGCTGCGCCATCAGCTTACTCATGTTGCCTGGCAACCAAACAAGATTGCAGATATTGCAGGGCTGGAGGAAGGAACCCACAAAATTGTTGGTTGAGTGTCGGACTGACCTGAGTGTTGGTTGAGTGTCGGACTCACCTGAGTGTTGGTTGAGTGTCGGACTGACCTGAGTGTTGGTTGAGTGTCGGACTCACCTGAGTGTTGGTTGAGTGTCGGACTGACCTGAGTGTTGGTTGAGCGTCGGACTGACCTGAGCGTCGGACTGACCTGAGCGTCGGACTGACCTGAGCGTCGGACTGACCTGAGCGTCGGACTGACCTGAGTGTCGGACTGACCTGAGTGTCGGACTGACCTGAGTATCGGACTGACCTGAGTATCGGACTGACCTGAGTGTCGGACTGACCTGAGTGTCGGACTGACCTGAGTGTTGGTTGAGCGTGCCCAGCCACAGCTCGTCCCACAGGACGGTGATGCGCCTCAGCTCCGACACCAGCAGCTGCACCTCCTGGATCATCCTGCAGGGAGAACAACGGAAGTGTCAGACATAACAGGACACACACACACACACAGAGCGAGCGCTGACACAAAAGGCACCGGTTGATATTCACCCAGGACACAGGCAGTCAACTCAGTTTGTACCAACGCACACACAGGACGCAATCACGCACACACTGACGCGCGCGCGCACGCACGCACGCACGCACACACACACACACACACACACACACACAGAGCGAGCGCTGGCACAAAAGGCACCGGTTGATATTCACCCAGGACACAGTTGAACTCAGTTTGTACCAACGCACACACTGGACGCAATCACGCACACATTCACGTGCACACAAACACACACACACACACACACACACACACACACATGCGCGAGAACCTGTCCTCACACGCACCTGGGGTTGTTCTGCCGCAGCGTGTCCACGATGCTCACGAGGCACGAGTGGAGCTGGGCCTTCTCCAGGTCCTCCGGCTCCTCGCCCTCCTCCCCGGGGCCGGTGCCCTGCTGCCCCGCCGCCGCCGCGCCACTCTCCGCCGGGGACCCGCCCCCGCCGCCGCCCGGGCTCCCTGCTTCTTCCTCCGCCTGAGACAGGTACTCGTCCAGCAAACCTGCAACCAACCATTGTAGTGAAACAACAGACACACATACCGAGGGTGATTGCACCAAGCCCGTGTTTACGGGTGCCATCGGTGACCACGGGCGAGAAACTCGATGTATTTCAGCCAGGTGTGACAGCAAATGTGTGCACTCTGCTGCAGGTAGCTGCCAGGTCTGCGACTCTGCATTGGGAGTCCCTGATGAAGAAAACCATCCCTGCCCTGATCTGTCCCTCGTCTCACCCACCTCCCTTCATCTCTTGTGCTCCCGTCCCCAAATCTCCTCCCTACCCCCACTATCTTTTACCCTCCCTCTACCCCTGTCCCTCCTTCACCCCCTCTCTCCCTGCCCTCTCCTCACTCCCCTGCCCTCTATCCTACCTCCTCGGTTGACGATCTTGACGTCGGCGTGCTGCGTGCTGCACCCGACGACGGCGGGGTAGACGATGAGGTGCGGCGCGTCGTGCGCGACACGACAGAGCAGCTCGGCGACGCCGCGGCGCACGTACGACTCCGGGTGGTTGAGCCGCGAGAAGAGCTGAGGGATGATGCCTGCAGCGGAGCCGGGTTTGTTGGAGTGAGACAGACAGACAGACAGACAGACAGACAGAGACACACACACACACACACACTCACACAGGCATAGAGAGAGTGACAGACAGACAGACAGACAGACAGACAGACAGACAGACAGACAGATGATGCCTGCAACAAGGTCACTTCATTCGTCCATCTGTCTGTCTGTTCAGTTGTTTTCGCCTCTGAGACTGTGTGAGAGTGTGAGAGAGAGGCAAAGAGGAAGGCAGGAAGACAGAGCAAGAGAGAAAGTGAGGGCAGAGGGAGGGGCAATAAGAGACAAACAGATACACTGGCAGGGAGGGGGAGAGAGAGAGACAGAGAGAGGAGAGAGGCGGGGAGAGAGTGAGTGTGTGTGTGTGTGTGTGTGTGTGTGTGTGTATCTGTGTGTGGTATGCGTGCTCACCCTTCCACGGGGCGGTGGGGGTCTGGGCCAGCCCCTCCTCTAGGATGTCCCTCAGCTCCCAGGCGTGTTTCACGAGGAGGCGCAGCAGCCGCAGCGTTGCTATGGTGATACCGTCCTGCGTCCCGCCCTCGTCCTCGCTCGCCTGGAATACGGCGTAACAGATGCGTATTGATTTCTGGACGAGGAGACGCCGAGAGTTGCGTCAATAGGATTCTGAGACGAAACACACATCCTGAAAAGTTATTCTTGCTCACATGTGTGCACACATTCTGTGTGTGTGTGTGTGTGTGTGTGTGTGTGTGTGTGTGTGTGTGTGTGTGTGTGTCGCGTGTGTGTGTTTGATGTAGCCAGTTTGAGCAAACAGCTTGCAACCTGGAAACGCAAATGTAAACGTAATTTTTGACTATCACAGCATACCAAAAGTTACATTTGCGTTTGCGTTTCCAGGGTTGCGGGCTGTTTGCTTGAACTCACCAGTGCGTGTGTGTGCGTGCGTGTACGTTTCTTCTACGTTCGTGTGTGCGCGTGCACGTGTCCAAGTACGTGTCTGTGTACCTGGGCGTGTAGACGCAGGTACGTGAAGTACGCAGCGGCCGAGTACTGGTAGTAGCTGTAGACGCGGTTCACGTGACGCCGCCACGCCGTCAGGAGGCGTTCGAGCGCCGCGTCCCCGGCGGCGTCGCGCTCCAGCGCCGCGCATGCGCCCTGCAGCTGACGCCGCGTCGTCTCGGCGCCGTCGTCGTACAGAGACTGAAACGGGTCCAAACTCACTGTGAGTGTGTGTGAGAGAGAGAGAGACAGAGAGAGACAGACAGACAGACAGACAGACAGACAGACAGAGAGAGAGATTGAGATTGGGCAGTAACATTGACTGAATCCAACGTCAAAATTGCCACAACCTACAGAGCTGAGCGAATCAAAGTGCACGTCTTCTTTTGCACTTCCCTGGTTCGATCAATAACGCGTGTGCACTGTGTGTGTGTGTGTGTGTGTCTGTTGTCTGTCTGTCTGTCTGTCTGTCTGTATGCATGATGTATGCGTGCTCCTTTTACCTGGTCCTGTCGCTGATGTCCCTGACCTGTGTGTGTGTGTGTGTGTGTGTGTGTGTGTGTGTGATGTACGCGTGCTGCTCTAACCTGGTCCTGGTCGCTGATGTCCTCTCCCTCCTCGCTGCCCTCCGAGTGGATCTGAGACACGATCCTCAGCACCGACTCCTGCTCCTCCACAGGGACGCCCTGAAACAGGCACCATTGTGTGATACCGCACGCATACATACACGCACGCACACACAGAGTGCGCGGAACAAAATGAGGGGCACACACTTCCACGCACACATTCACACACGCAGTAGGTCCTTGTGCTGCTGCATGCCTCACATGCACACCAAACACACACACACACACACACAAACACACACACACACACACACACACATACCGTGACCTGCAGTGACGCTCACCTCGGGCAGCAGCTGCAGGATCTCGCTCTTCTCCTCCCCCGATAGCTCGATCTTCCCTCCGCTGCAACAGAGAACCGCACATGGTTTCTGCGAACACGCACCACGCGTTGCGTTCGGAATCGAACACGCCTCCAGTCAACTGGAAACTGTGAATTGCTGCCCCCTACCCTCTACCACTTCAACACACTCAGCGGCCGCGTACATCGCTTCTGGACTGGCAAGTTCTGAAGCCCTGGACGCACGTCCAGACGTGATGGGATCTGCACAAAACTTCAACAGCCCACGCAATGCGTAACCCCAAACACCCAACACCTCGGACACCTTCCCTTCCTCCAAATTGAATCACCATCCACGCAACACAACATTTGTAGTGTTTACCCAAATCCACACCACCCACAGCCCCAAACCTGACAGACCTCACCCCACCAGTCCAAACACCACCCAATCTGCCGCACTTCCTCTGACCCTATGTCCAGCCCAACCACCCCATTCCTCCATAAATTCAACCAACCTGCCTCCACCCAAGTCCACCCACCCTTCCCTCTAAAGCCCCTGTCCCACCCGCTCTCAGTCCACCGTTCCACCCCATGGTACTCACATACACCCACCCACCCCACCAGCATTTCCTTCCCACCCAGAGTGCAATCTAACCAATTCCCAGCCCCCTGTCGACTCCCAACCCCACCTCATCCCCAGTCTCCTCACCTCCACGCCCCCCCCCCCCGGCCTCACCTGGCAGCGTCCACAGCCTTCCGTCCCCACTTGTAGCACCAGCCGGCGAGTGAGAACCACGCCTTGGAGAGCGTCGGGCAGTGATAGGTCGAGACGCGCAGCAGCTGGCCAATCAGCACGTCCGAGTCCGCCATTGGTCCGCTCCGCTCCACGCGGAAAACTGCAACAGCCAATCACAGCCCAGCGTCAGGTGGAGAAGAATGCTTTGCAGTAAAGACACGCGCCCAGCCGGCGACATGGCAACTTTCTTGACAAACGTGCGGTGTATTTCACTGGGACATTTGATTTCAGAGTCAGGATTTCAGGATTTGCAGGTACAGTTTCCTATTGGGGTTCCGGGTGGGAAAGACTCCGCCATTGGGTCAAGTCTACATCTCTCACCAGCACCAGAGTTCCTCCAGAGATGAGGTCCAATGCTGACAAACCCCCATGTGTCAAATAAGTTTGCTCTTTTCCAAGCCCAAGAGCTTAATATTCTACAGTTGAAAAAAATTTCCTTTACTTCTTCCACACCACACCAGAAAATACGCAACCTTCTTTTGTTATTATCTGGAGTCAAAAAGATGTGCGCTGTGGGTCATCACGGCAACTGATGCGATATCCTGCGCGCAGGATTGTCACGGTTACTCCTCAGCTAGTGACCCCCCCCCCCCCCCCCACCGACAGTGGAAACCAGGTCACACCCACCCCACCCACCCCCAACGGAAAAGTGACTCACTTCCTTTGGCGACATCTGGCGAGACCTTCTGGTCATAGAGGCGCGCGGCCGTCTCGAGCTGACGGAACCTGCGGGCGATGTCCGTCTCCTCCGCCGCGGCCCCGGCTCCTCCCCCCGGAGCCCCCGCCCCGAGCCCCCAGAGCTGCGCCCCCAGCACGTTGAGTCCCTTCGTATCGAGCTGCAGCCACTGCACCAGGGTCACCATCGACCTGCAGACAGAACACGTCGTGAGCGAGACAAAACTTAGAGATCACGGAACTGCAGTCGCGTCTGGGGTAAAGATTGGGTCGTGTCGTGTTCAACACAAACGGCGGGCTTCAATTTGATTATGTATGCACGTGTCAATTCAAGACGGCAATGACGTCATGACGTGACGTCAAATCATTCGAGACGTGCCACATGCTTTTCAGACGAAGACACGTCAAATGCTTGACGGAAGCTTTGCACACGTCAAATTCAAGACGGCAATGACGTCATTGCGTGACGCCATCGTGCGCACGCACCTCGAGATGAGCTCCTTGCACTCGTCGGCGCGTGGCGCAGCGGCGTCGCCGGCGGACTGGGCGGCGTTGAACGCCGTCAGTGCGTCCGACGCCAGCGTCGCGTACACGTGGACGGCGTCCCTGACGCGCCCGCTCACGTGCAGCAGCTTTCCGTACTCTCGCTGGATACTCAGCGCCTGCGCAGACAAGGTCACGTGATCATGGCGGCTGCGCGAGCGCAGCGGAGATCAAGGTCAAAGTGCCGCGCAGAGGTGAAGGTCAAAGAGTTGTACTTTGAGGTCACAGAGTTGACGTCTCGCAAAAAGCACGTGTCCGCGAAAGCGACGAAAATTTTCACTCGCAGACACGTTTGGTCAAGACCACAACCAACCCCCAAATCACTGCGGGCGTTCTTGGCTTGCATGAAAACTGCTTTGCTCTGTGAAATGGTGAACAGAGCACTCGTTCGCATGTGCAGAAACGGTTCTCTCATGCAACGTTCCGGAACAAGCTGGAGTTCGCTGCATCAGCACGACACTGGCACCTGTCTCAAAGGGCAGTTTTGAAGCCACAAGTGTTCGTGGCATGCAGAAACTTCGCTTGTGGCTTGCGTAACGGAGACAAACTAGCACTCACAATCACAGAAAATTGAACAGAGCAACTCACTGGTTTGTAGTTGGTCTTTCCCGCCGCTGTGACGTCTAGCATGAGCGCGCTCATGACGTCACCGCTGCGCGTCTTCTTGGAGTCCTCTGATTGGCCAACAGCGCTGCGCGCCTCGTCCAATAGCGCGCGCTCGGCGAGCCCGAGGTTGCCCGTCTTCCGGGCGAGGCGCGCGAGCTGCAGCCGCAGAGCGGACAACTCCGCCGTCAGGCCTGCAGGGCAGGAACACGTGATCAACACGTGGTCAACATGTGGACCAAACACACGGGAAACGTGTGGGCCAGAAATATGGAGAAAGGGGGACCTGATACACTCGGTCCTTTTGAGTGTTGGTGACTTTGAGTATGTTGGATACTCTCGGAGTCTTGGGTACTGGTCTTGAGTGTGTGCTGAATGCCTGGTTCGGTGCTGAGTACAGTCAACACACTGAGTTGTTTGCCGACTGGGGGCGCTGAGGAGAGTGGAGACCATGAGTATGCGCTCAGCGCGCAGGATGAGTATGCAGTGCGTATTCGTGGGTGTGGCTACCACACTATCAGTTTGCGATGGGTGTCATGAGTATGCCAGCGGTGGGTACTCACGGTTGGTGTCGACGCCGGCGCCTCGCTGCGCCTCGACGTGACGCCGCAGGAAGAACATGAGTCGCGTCACGAGTCCGACGGCGTGGCGGCGCGAGTCCAACTTCAGCTCCCCGCCCTGCAGCAGCGCCGCCGCCGCCCCGCCCTGTAATACCAGAGGTTTTTGTATCGAAGCCTCTGGGACACGCACACACGCGCGCATACACACACGCACACCGTAATCTTGTTGTGCCTGTCCAACCCACTGCAGAGTTTGAGCAAAATGTAGGTCTCCTGGATCCCAAGTTCCAAATCAAGGACACACGCTTTCACCACTCCCCTGCCAAGACCAGCTATCTGCCTGTCCCCAACACACCTCTTGGGCGTAGCTTTAGCGACCTGCAACATCTGTGAGGCTTGTGTCCTCATGTCAGTTGGGGGGGGGGGACAGAGGAGCCTTGAACCCCTCCCTGGTCCCAGCCCCCACCCTAGCCCCCCCCCGCCCCCACCGTTGCCCCGGGCCACAACACCGCCGGTGTTGGGGGCGCGCGGAAGTGGTGGGGGTGGGTGGGGGGTGG
>JAAUXT010013822.1_pt1 | contig 18402 bp, 16 predicted proteins | sample 7278171 | NCBI WGS metagenome assembly JAAUXT01 (sample SAMN14350112, study PRJNA611818) | marine sediment metagenome | isolation source: surface marine sediment (1.8m) | place: French Polynesia: Moorea | collected 2018-08 | reverse complement strand
TTTGGTGTTTATTTTTTAGGCCCGGGTCTGTGGGGGTTTGACTGGACCGTTTGCTTTAACGTACTAACTGCCCCCCCCCACCGCCCCGCCCCCCCCCCTATGAACTCTGAATCTTTCACTGCACGTTGTACGGTGAGAACACAGCTCGGTGCCGTGTGCACTTTATTCAGAAATTGTTTGAGAAGTTCGTGTGGTGACACACAGAGCGCTAAATTTATGTTCACAGCAGGCGTCGTTCGATGATGAACTCTCAGAAGTGTAGACTTGTATTGAGTCGATTTGTTTGGTCAGCAGAACTTTGTTCCGCAAAGCGCTCCAGCGAGAAACGGTCAGGAACGCATTCGGTGACACATGTCAAGTATTGGTTTTGTGCCTGCGTGCATTTCAACGAAAACAAATATTGGCTGGAAAAAGTTCCGTCAGTCACAGAAGCCACGTGTATGTGTTGTCATAACTTTGTCTCTAAGGATCTTCCGTCACTTCCGTCACAGTTATTTATAGCTTCAAAAATTGTTGTTGTCCTGGGAGAGAGGAAACGAGCTTGAGTGAGTTTGATCGCTAGCGCGCATTATTTTCCCGCCACTTATTTTCCCGCCACTTCAACCGTGGCATCGAGTCATTGAAATAGAATGTGTCGTGTTCTGTGCACATTTTCGCGCGCCCGACACCAAAGGTCATGACCAGAACCTGCGAAAGGATCAACGCGTCTAAAGTTGATCGCCTTTTGTACAAAATCTGGTGTTGAAGCGCAAGTTGTGTAGAAGATCGTGTTTGTCACTTCAAGTTGGTATGTTTGAAATCGTGTTTGGGAGTCGAACGCGTCACGTTTCACTGTTTTGGATCAGCAACTGATGTACCTTGAGCGGATCCAGGAGTGAGGTCCGAACGGGTCAACTTTGGGGGGTGGTTCACACCCCAGTCCAAAATTTCTGCTGTCAGGGGGTCCCAGCCCCGGCGCCCCCCCCCCTCCTGGATCCGCTGGAGGTGTTCGATTTCTTCAGTCAAGAGCGTGTCACGCTGTGTCGTGGTTATTGTGGTGCTCGTGCACTGGCTTCACATTCCTCATTGTAAAGGGCGTTTCAGACAGACAGACACACGTGCGGCATGGTTCGATTCACAAAACCGCCGTTGTTATTTCTTGGGCTGCCGTGTATGGCGTGAGCTTTGGCATTCAAGTACGCAGGTTGCATCATACCGGTAATTTCCACGAAATCGATTGGAAATGTCAAGTGGCACTGCGCGGACAAATTGCAAATAATAAATGCAACACTCGTGTGGAAAATGTAGAACACTTTGTTGAGTGGATTTCAAACTGAGGGGAGAGTTTTCGCTTCCTGGTGACAGTGGAGTCATGCGGCAGTGACGTAGCTTGAGCATGCGCGAGGACACAGCGCGGGACAGGTAGAAGGTGAACCGGCCTTTTCCGGAACGTTCCGGTCGGGTCATTGCGGGTTGTGTACGAGGTTCTATCAACATATTATGAGAATCTTCATGTTCATGGCCGAGCCATTGGACACGGCTGACTGATTCGAGACAACAGCTGACTAGCGGGTTCTATTGTCCTTCTCCGAGTTGCAAGAACATGCACATTCTCAGAATATGTTGATAGAACCTCGTATTATCAACAGATCTACCTTATGTAACCTGTAACAAGGCAAGCGATGGTTATTTGGAGAACGCGCACGCGCTGTCTGTACTTCCGGGATGAGATTGCTCTTTTGAAGGTTGAGAACTGACCGTAGAAAAGAAGGTATTGATTTCAAGCAAAGGTGAGAACGTTCAAAATTGTTTTCTGCTGAGGGTTCGTTCAGGGTCGGCGTCCTTGCGCATACAGGACACGTGACTGACCGTGAAACATGGCTGCGTCGTCCAGTGTCTGGTTCTAACGGAGGCTTGTGATTGGTCCCGAGTCAACACGAGCTCAAACAGGCAGACAGCGGCGAGTACGCAGAACTCACTTCAGTCATCCACGCAGCACAAAGAAGACGAGTGACTCATGCGTGTTGGGATAAACTATTTCGCGAATAAAGGAGTGGCAACGAAGCATTTAGCTGTCAACAAGAAAGTTAGTTTTCAACATTCCTGACACAGGTACGTTTTTTCAGTCTTTTTTTCGAAGTTGATACAGAGTCAAGTGTGTTCGGCTCAAATTGGTGGTGGCAGATCGAGGATTTCAATCCCGATTTGGATCATCGTAGGATAAATGCCATAACGGGAGAGGCCAGTTAAAAATGGCTTCTGTTGCTGTGGGAGTTCCGGGATCAGTTTTCTTGGCTCGAGTTTGAAATAGATCTTGATTAGGCGTGGCCTCCTATGGGGCTCTGGACATTCAGGGAGAATTCCTAGCTTCAAGTTCAAACGTTGATTTTGCCTCTGGTTTGACACGCGTGTTTCACCTTGTGTCCTGGGAAGGTCGAATCTGATGACGCAACTATTTGTGTACTCGTAGATCTGCAGGTATGCAGTGAAAACACTCATGAAAGGTCAGAAAGACCCGTCTTTTCCTGGTCAGGGTTTCACCTGAGCACGATCCCGAAAAATCAGCAAGCAGAAATCAGCAAAAAATTGACTCGAATGGGGTTTTCTCATTTAATTTCTGCTGAGTCAGTCTCCGCCCAGTTCCTGAGCGCACAGCCGCAATCGTATGAAAGTTGGCACCTCACCTAGTCTTGACGTATGAAAGTGGGCACGTCACGTAGTCTTGACGTGTGAACGTAGGCACGTCACGTAGTCTTGATGTATGAAAGTGGGCACGTCACGTAGTCTTGACGTATGAAAGTGGGCACCTCACGTAGTCTTGACGTATGAAAGTGGGCACCTCACGTAGTCTTGATGTATGAAAGTGGGCACGTCACGTAGTCTTGACGTATGAAAGTGGGCACGTCACGTAGTCTTGACGTATGAAAGTTGGCACGTCACATAGTCTTGACGTATGAAAGTGGGCACATCACGTAGTCTTGACGTGTGAATGTAGGCACGTCACGTAGTCTCGACGTGTGAACGTAGGCACGTCACGTAGTCTTGACGTGTGAACGTAGGCACGTCACGTAGTCTTGACATGTGAAAGTTGGCACGTCACGTAGGCACATCATGTAGTCTTGACATGTGAAAGTAGGCATGTCACGTAGTCTTGACATGTGAAAGTTGGCATGTCACGTAGTCTTGACATGTGAAAGTTGGCACGTCACGTAGTCTTGACGTGTGAATGTAGGCACGTCACGTAGTCTTGACATGTGAACGTAGGCATGTCACGTAGTCTTGACGTGTGAAAGTTGGCACGTCACGTAGTCTTGACGTGTGAAAGTTGGCATGTCACGTAGTCTTGACGTGTGAATGTAGGCACGTCACGTAGTCTTGATGTGTGAAAGTAGGCACGTCACGTAGTCTTGATGTGTGAAAGTTGGCACATCACGTAGTCTTGACGTGTGAACGTAGGCACGTCATGTAGTCTTGATGTGTGAATGTAGGCACGTCACGTAGTCTTGATGTGTGAACGTAGGCACATCACATAGTCTTGACGTGTGAACGTAGGCACGTCACATAGTCTCAACGTGTGAACGTAGGTACGTCACGTAGTCTTGACGTGTGAATGTAGGCACGTCATGTAGTCTCGACGTGTGAACGTAGGCATGTCACGTAGTCTTGACGTGTGAACATAGGCACGTCACGTAGTCTTGACATGTGAACATTGGCACGTCACGTAGTCTCGACGTGTGAATGTAGGCACGTCACATAGTCTTGACATGTGAACGTAGGCACGTCACGTAGTCTCGACGTGTGAACAAGGGCACGTCACGTAGTCTCGACGTGTGAACGTTGGCACGTCACATAGTCTCGATGAATGAAAGTTGGCACATCACGTAGTCTTGATGTGTGAACATTGGCATGTCACGTAGTCTCAACATGTGAACGTTGGCACGTCACGTAGTCTCGATGTATGAAAGTTGGCATGTCACGTAGTCTTGACATGTGAACGTTGGCACGTCACGTAGTCTCGACGTATGAAAGTTGGCACGTCATGTAGTCTCAACGTATGAAAGTTGGCACGTCACATAGTCTCGATGTGTGAACGTTGGCACATCACGTAGTCTCAACGTATAAAAGTTGGCATGTCACGTAGTCTCGACGTGTGAACATTGGCACGTCATGTAGTCTCGACGTATGAAAGTTGGCACGTCACGTAGTCTCGACGTATGAAAGTTGGCATGTCACGTAGTCTTGACGTGTGAACGTTGGCACGTCATGTAGTCTCGACGTATGAAAGTTGGCACATCACGTAGTCTTGACGTGTGAACATTGGCATGTCACGTAGTCTCAACGTATGAAAGTTGGCACATCACGTAGTCTTGACGTGTGAATGTTGGCACATCATGTAGTCTCGATGTGTGAATGTTGGCACATCACGTAGTCTTGACGTGTGAAAGTTGGCACTTCACGTAGTCTCGACGTGTGAACAAGGGCACATCATGTAGTCTTGACGTGTGAACGTAGGCACATCACATAGTCTCAACGTGTGAACGTAGGCATGTCACGTAGTCTTGACGTGTGAATGTAGGCACGTCATGTAGTCTCGACGTGTGAACGTAGGCACGTCACATAGTCTTGACGTGTGAACGTAGGCACGTCACATAGTCTTGACGTGTGAACGTAGGCATGTCACGTGGTCTCGCTTTCTGACGTGCGTCGGCACGTTGCGACGAACACTGGAACAGAGCGTCCCAGATACTGAACCAGGAATTGGGGAGACGTGCGCGCAGTGGCACCATGTCACGTGTTTACGTGCTGAATAGGGAGGTTCTGCATAGACGTGGTGAGCAAGAAGATGTAGACAAAAGAAGGGGAAGTCCAACTGTGACACCATGAGCCACCACGTTTCTGAAGTTATTTCAGTACAAACATTGTGCCAAGAATGTCAAGAAACATGTCAAGATGAGGTCTCCGGGAACATTTTGGGGTTTTGGCACGCGTATGGGTGTTGGTGTATTTGTCCACCCAAGATCGTGGCATGAAAATACAGTATCACGTCACGACGTTGTGTAGAACGTCACATTTTCACGTCACGTCTGCGTCCACGTTCACGCTCTGCGGAACTTCCGTCTGACCCACAGTCAACAGCAGATCTGCAGAGAGTTCCACCAGCCTGTTGCTGAATCGCAGTGCAGGGCAGGGCAGTTTGGTTGAACGTGTCTCCCAGTTGAGTGTGAAGGCTTCATTTGGCAATTTTGCTTCGCGGACTTTTGGTCTCCGGTGCATGCAGATGCCATCACAAAAAAAATCCCGGCAGGTCCTTCGGTTGTGGCACTGGGCAAACACCGGCTTATCGCATTGTCGCACACATGTAATCTCCTCAAAACTATTTTGAGACAATGCTTTCCAGCATGTCAAAATTTTTATTTCCAAGTTGAAGTCGCAATCCTTGTGATCTTTTCCTCCAGCAAAAATCACATCTTGCGATCGTTCTGTGTGGGGTCAGGCTCGATCGAAATCAGATCTGTGTGGAAGAAGCATTCGAGAGGAGTGGTTCCAGCGTAGATACAGGATTCTTTGGAAGACGTCTGGCCAACCCAGAAACACGTGCATGCGACGCGTGTTTTCATTGGTGCATGACAAATTCTGAAGTTGAAGTCCCCCCCCCCCAAAGCTGCAGGTCACCCCCCTGACCAGATCCTTGGTCCGCCCCTGTCTTTTGTTGCACGGGTCGGGGTATTCTGGGGTTTTTGTCGCAAGTGTCTGATCCGGCGGGCTCGGGACCTTTTCTCTGTTTTGATGTCAATGGACAGACAATTTCTTGCCGTCGGACCTGAAAATTGACATTAAAATCCCACCAGAGCTCAGACCTCTCGTCTTCTTCTGAAACAAATCGAAAATTTCACACACAATTCAGCAACAAAAACACATTTTCTGCACAACGGAAAAAAGAGGTTTGGTTGGCTGTGGCCCCAGGCAATTGGCTGTGTGCTGTTCAAGATCTGCAGTTCTGTATGCAGAGAGTATGGGAAGTTGACATTGATATGAAACTGCGCTGCCAATTTAGGTTTGACGCAATGCAATGACTTACGCTCCACCTCACTCCAACAAACGCTGCATGCAGCAAAAGAAATGTTGTCCAGACATGCAGACTGTAAATCCCCCGTTGTAGTGTGCGAGAGGCTAAATAAGGACATAAGAGGCTGAATGTGACACACGTGCTGTTCTCAAGCGTGAATTTTTATTTTACTTTTTGCGCCAGCCACTCCCAGAGCTGCGCGCATGCGCGCAGGGTGTATATCTGTGGGAGAAGTTGGCGAAAACAACACTTTCTCCGGGGGAGCAAGAAGTGTGCATCGTGACTTGGGGTCAAGTTTGCAGGAATTTTTCAACGGAATCTCAACTGGTGAAATTTATCAGGTCAGGTTCTCGTAAATACTCCTGCCGTGTGCAGAAATATCCATGCACCAAACATCCATGAAGGTGCGGGGTTTTGTTTCACTGCATGGAACCGGTGGATCTGCTTGCTTTGAAAGGCTGCACAATTAGTTTGGCAGACTTTTGCAAAACAACTGGGCTGTATGACCATCAAATACAACGAAAGGTGCAGGGAAAAAGGGAGATCCCAGAAAGATTTGGGGGGGGGTCATTATTCTTGATCTGCCTTGCCTGGAATCCACTGTGCATGAGCATGCTTGCATGGAGGTCAGTTGACAATGTGTGTGTGTGTGTGTGTGTGTGTGTGTGTGTGTGTGTGTGTGAACGAGCTTCGTGAGCTGGTTGTTCACAGGGGAATGAAGTTTGTGGGCAACAGACAGTTTTGCCAACTCGAGTCCTGTTATGCACAACTCGTTGAGCGTCGACCGGGCCATAGCGCTTCTAACACAGATAAGCGCTCGTGCGGCACCTTTGGTTGCTTCTTCAGATCCGGCTTTTGACAATCAATAGATAACAGTCTGTGACCTACTGTAAAAAAGGAAATGCCGTATTTACACAGTCATAACTTGGAGATTTGAATGAAAATTCGAGAATTGGCTCGTTGTTTTTTTTTTTCAGAAAACTCTCAAAAATGGAGGCATCATTCCTCACGCGCCTCGTGCTCGTCGCGCTCTGCTGTTCGGGTGAGTGACTTTCGTGGAGAATCAATGCTTAGAAATGCTTGTCGGAAGTTGTTTGAGCTGGAAACGCGGTCTCTATATGTACTGCAGAAACGCACGTACGCACAGACGCACGCACACACACGCACGCACATGTCACTTCTCTCTCTCTCTCTTCTCTCTCTCACTCTCACTCTCTCTCACACACACTTTCCTCCCTCACACACACTTTCCTCTCTCTCTCTCTCTCTCTCTCTCTCTCTCTCTCTGTCTGTCTCTATCTCTCTCTCAATTGTCTCCCTCTTTCACTCTTTCCTACCTCTGTCTCCCTATCCTAACACACGTCGCACTGGGGTCTCCCTCTCCCAAGAACGCCAAACGCACGCGCTGCTCGCATCTTGCACACCTGCCTAACAGTTTGCTCTTCTTCTCAAGCACGTGCACGCACTTTGCTTTCCACAGGTTTCGGCGTGCACGCAGCCCATGTGCGCTCGAACGATCAGGACCTAATAATTGGCAATGATGCCCACATCGGCGGAACTAGAGTCATCATGCCCAACGCTCCAGCCCAGGAGAACCTGAGTCCCGGCGCTTCAGTGTCCACCGAGCATGCGCAGTTCCAAACTGACGCCAAATCAACATTGAACATCGTTGGGATGGACTCCGAGACCACAACCCTCTCCGACGAACCCCTTTGGAACGAGGAGACTCCAGACTTCAACCCACTGGGCCGTCCGTTGACTGATGTTGCTGTGGTGGCGGGGACAGGTTTGTGTCTTCTTTGCTTGTGTTTGGTCTCTCTGGTGGATTTAGCGATTGTGGCTGGGCCTGTGGCCCCTGAACATTTTTGTTCCCCCTGCACACACACACACACACACAAACACGCACACACACACACACACACACACACACACACACACACACACACACACCGTCAGCCGGATTGTTCTCTCAACCCATTGCTTCCACTGATTCCACCCGAATTTCCTCCGAACTTCAGGTGGACAGTCTCACTTTTTCTGGAAATCTTCATCAATTGTGTTTCGTCCCTTCTGTCATGATACCAGTTCAGTCCCAGCAGGGCAGATCCTTGGGGCCCTGATCCCCAAACAAAAGGTTGTTTTCTACCCTCGCCAGAAAGGTCAAAGTCAGCATTGCTCAGTGCCCCCGAGCCTGTCCTCCCGTACGCGGGACCACTGTGGAACAATGCTGGAGGGAGGCCGCTGCGAGTGTGACTGTCAAGCCGTCTTGTTTCAAATCTTGTTTGTTTTTCGCTTCATGCAGGTAGCGCAAAGTTTCACTGCTGGGTGGTCAAGCCCGGCTCGGATTGCGCTAACCCGGGGACCAACGGTCTGGAATTGGTCGAGTTCACAGCTACAAGAGGAACACCACAGCGCTGTGTGGTGAGGACTACAAGACGCTCGCAATTCACACTCACGCGCTGAATAGGGTGACGTTTTCTCCAGGGCTTTGGGAGGCTGGGTAGTCGGTGCACATCTCCACCCCAGATGGTTGCCACGAGGGTGTGGTCAGCACTGTCTTGCAGGAGGTCAAAGACAATGAAGCGTTGCCATCTTTCCTTTCCAGATCGCCTGGCTTCCATCAGGAGAATGCCTTCGTGGGCCGTTGCGTCGCAAATTCTTGGAGTTGGCTACATGTAATTTAACAATCACACCGCCGGAGCTCAACAACGGTGCGGCCTACAACCCGTTCGGCACACCGAGACCCGATTGTGACGTCACAAACGCCGTGACGACGGAGCCTGCGGTGGAGACGACCAGTGCTGCTGCACCCCCCGTCGTCACCGAAGCGGAGAAGAACTGCACCGCCGGGGAAGACCACCGCGACACCGGACCGACCCTGCAACAGGACCAGACCAACTACGCAATGGTGATCGGGCTGGTCGTTCTGTTCTCAGTTGTCAGTCTGTGTGTGGGTATCTGGATTGGTCAACGCTACGCCAAAAAAATTCGAGAAATGTGCCAAATGTGCGTGGACTGGGCTCGAGAAAAGTACCGTCGCCATCTGCAGAAGCGCCCCGTGCAACCCACCAGCGACGAAGAGGAAGGCGCTGCCGAAGCCTGTCTGAGAAACGGAAACGCAGCCCACAACTGAACGGGTTTCATCATTTCACCATTCACTTCATGTGGGAGTCACTTTCGCAGTTGGTGCAGCTCGAAAACTTCTTCTTGTTCCAGCCGAACTGTCTCAGGAGCCTAGGGCCGAACGAATGGTATTTGCCAACAACGTTCTTTATTCCAGTGATGAGCCCCATAACAACGCTGAGGAGTTGGACGTGAACACACACTTCAACAACAGAAAAACATCCAGGGAGAACTGTCTCCATGACAACTGTTCAAAGCCTGTGATAGGTCACAAGTACTGAAACTTGGTTACGTGGGAACAAAATGTGAGGATTGGCCATGATATGTTCTTGCGTCCAGAGGGGTGTGAAAAAATGGTTCATGATTTGAGGCAAAGTTTGGGTCTCTCTCTCTCTCTCTCTCTCTCTCTCTCTCTCTCTCTCTCTCTATCTGTGTGTGTGTGTGTGTGTGTGTGTGTGTGTGTTGGGGGAGGTGCGACAATATCCATGAGAGATGCAAGTCCCCCCTCGTGAAGCGTTTGACAGAGCAACGCATGACGCTTGTCAAAGTATTGTTCAGAGCACAATCTCCAAAGTTGCTATATGCATAATCCTACATATCAGTGCTGTGCTTGTGCATGCAAGCAAAAAGTATTTTGACTTCAACGTGGTTTGAGAGGTTTGGGTGCAACCAGTGCGAGTCTTGTCTCTGCCCAGACCCTTCAGACTGGAACGCAGGACCGGAACATCCCCCGTGAAAGGGTCCTATCCAAAGCGGCAGAGCAGCCTGAAGAAGCCTCCACACTGGACGTATCCACTCCTCTCCCTAATTTATTCACTCAAGAGGAAAAAATGGGTGCTTCTTGTTTGTGTTCGTTTCGTTGTTTGCTTGCAAGGTGCGTTTGTGGTTCATTGCTTTAAAAACAGACGTCGGGTAGTGATTCGAAATGTTCTTGATTTGTCCAGATCCAGTGATTCCAATATTCTGGAGGTTGTTCAGAATCAGTCATTCCTAATGTTCTAAGGTGTTCAGAACCAGTCATTCCAACATTCTGGAGGTTGTTCAGAATCAGTCAATACAAAATGTTCTACGATTTGATAGTCTTTTCCAAGATATGGGAGGAGCAAACTCTCATGAGTGTATCCAGGATCTGGTTGCAGGGGGGACCCTGGTTTCGCATAAATTTGAGTCTCAGTGAAAGAGGATTGGGGGCACGGGAGTCCGGCCGCTGATCCCTGAAACCAAAGAACTGTGCAATGTCTTGTAATTTCCAAAGCAGAGCGCCCAACCCCACCCCACCCCACCCCAAGATTTGCTCCAGCTGCGTAAAATCCTGGATCCACTGGAGATGGGAGATGTATTCATCGTGTACGATGTGTGTGTGTGTGTGTGTGTGTGTGTGTGTGTGCATTTGTGTGTGCGTGTGTGTATGTGTGTGTGTAACATCTGTTGCAACATCAGAACAAATGCAACGAATCCAAATCAAAACTTTTGAGACACTTTTTTCTGCCGTCTGAGAACAATTTGACCCTTTGATGAATGAAGATTGCATGCACGCGAGAAGGTCCATTGCAAGGATTTTGTTTTGAAGAGCTGCTCCAAGTTTTCCATGGAGACAGCTTGCCAGTAGAGCTTGTTCTCCGAGAAACGCTCTGGTCATGCTATCTTTATCCTGCATTGTTGAAACAGTTCAGTCACGCTGTCTTTATCCTGCATCCAAACCTGAGAGAGGTTTGTGTGTTTGAATGTTCTAAAACCTGAACATGACTCGAGCAACACAAATACTCTCGCGGTTCAACTGCCCCCCCCCCCACCCCGCCCGAAAGTAATCCCCAAATTTTGCGACACAGGAACAAAATGTTTTTTCTCCCGCAGGGGAATTTCTTTTTTTTCTCACAAAATTTGACGGGAGTTTGCGCCCCTGCAAAGTATAGTTCCTCAAGCCAGGATCGGCTGGAAATTTTGCTTGTTCAGTGTGTTGTTTGTTGTCAATTCTGTGTTTCAATGGAGCGAAGTTTGTTGTGCTGCTCCTGTTTGTCGAAACCAAATTGAATTGCACACGTAAAAACCCAAGAAAAAACGTTTGAGTTTCATCAGAAGTTGACAGCACCTTGCCCCCCCCCCACCCACCCGAAGATGATCAGACCTTGGATCAGACCCTGGTCCTGACCTGATCAATTTGTTCATTGTCAATACTGTAATGCATTGTGACTCTGCGTGTCCCAATCAAAAAGGATGCATTTTGTGGAAAAATAAAGCATTTTTATGGTACGCCAGTAACGCGTGGTGTGTGTGTGTGTGTGTGTGTGTGTGTGTGTGTGTGTGTGTGTGTGTGTGTGTGGTGTGTGCGCGTGTGTGTGACAAATTTTGTTTCATGTGCTGCCCACAGCCAAATCATTGTTGGCGTGCACACTCTTCTCCTCGCACATTTTTGTCAGAAATACACGCGTCTCCAAAATGAGTTTTGTACATGATTGTTGAGTGAAGTTGACTTAGTTTTCTGGAAGCCAGTTGTGATGCAGCAGATGCAGATGCAGAAACAGTAGAATTGTAAGAAAGTGAGCTGTTGTCGCCGTGCTTGCCTTGGATCTGCCTTGATCACGTAGACAGGATGAGCAACATTGCGCAAATGCAGTCACGAGCTTATCATTCATTTCGTCATATCAGAGTGGGTAAGTTAGTTTTTAAATAAAAGGAAGCTTGGGAACCCAAAATATTGGTGCTTTTCCAACTAGTTTTTCCAACAAGGCGCGAAAAATAAGCCCATGGGCCTCGTGGTTATTTGATTAAACAAGTGTGTAGAGGCCACCAGGATCAAAGTCACAAAATACAACAAAACTCCAACTCCAACAGCACAAAATTTTATTGTATTATTTTTTTTTTCAATTGACACGCGTGCCAAGCGGTCAAATCACCTAAAAATGCAGTTGGCGGGAATTGTGAAGCCACCAGGCGTCGCCGCTCAAACCGGAAGCATGTGGCGCGCGCCACCTTAAGACAACTTCGTTCGTTCACAAACTGGAAAATGTCGGCCTGTAAATAGCAAATAAAATCGCCGCATACTGCCAGAAAGGTCAGCAATCGTGCATTGGCAACCTCGCATAAAAACACGGAACAACTAAAATATCACTGGATACAAATATTTGCTTGATAGCATGGAGTATTTCACTGCAATCTACCCTGTGAGAGCGGCCATTATGGATAATCGTCAACTGCTATTCCTCGCACAGGATGATCCCTTTGTTTGCAATCTGCACAATTTCGTCGTGTAACACCCTGTTTGGGTTTGCTTTTTCAGAAGTGTAGGATGAGCAGCTGGTTGCCTTGACAACAGCATGAGCCAACAAGCGGGAGGTTGGGAAAATACAATGATGAACGGATCAGAGATGCAACAGGGGGGCCCGGGTGGGCCAGGCCCCGCCGGAATTCGCCAACACTCGAGCGGGGTACGCTCCCAAGACGATGCTATGGTGGGATACTTCTTTCAGCGTCCGCAAACGGACGTAGCTCAACAGTATAACGCTAAAAGATGGGCTGTGGGTGATGACAGCGTGATTGAGCAGGTAAAACAACGCTGTCATTGTCTAGAAGTGTTTGTGTCTCGTCCGCGCAACTGACCCACAAGTCCAGGCGGCCACACCCCAATGTTTCTGACCACAACCGGGTCCAGCTCCAGTGGATGTCATGGTGCCAGTGTTTCCACGCATAGCCATGTCACAAGGAACGTTGGAAACCACAATGGAAAAGTTTGACGGGGGGGGGGGTGTATCAGTGGGGGAAGGGTGTCACACCTACAGAGTAGAAGAGGGTACCAAACCACAGTGAGAGGGAGTACCACCACATTTGGGTGGACGGGGGTACCGCACTGCAGAATGGAGGGTGTGTGTGCGTACCACACAAGATGGTGGTACTCGTACCAGACAGGATAGGGGTAGATCTACTGGACAGGATGGGGGGGGGGTGGTACCACACTGGATGGGGGTGCACACAGGACGAGTGAGTGTACCACACAGGAGGGAAGTACCACACCACTGGAGCTGGGTTCCTGCAGACGACACCAAATTGTGTCGACCCCAACACTTGGCCCATGTCTGCCAAACGTTCACAATCAGATTTGGGTGGTGGTTTCTCGCAAAAGTTTTCAGTGAGTTCTTGTTGAACAGCCCACTCCAACCTGCAAGTCTCATGGTGTACTTGTGTGTACTGGACGGTTTGTACTGACCGTCACACGTTGTGTGGACTCGCACAAGGCGGAGTTAGATCTGTATTTGGTGTGAAGACTAACGAGGGGAAGGCACGCATACACACACCACACACGCACAGAAATCTGCGTTTCTTGTGGGCGTGGGGACTCTATTTAGTTCATGGTACCCCATCTGGTCATTGAGTGAAGTTTTCACGTCACCGAGAACGCCCATGTTTGGTACAAAATTTTCGCGTTGTGTAGCTGAACAAATCTTTTGAAGACTTTTCCTGAACACATTGCTGTGTGTTGAAAGAACTGTGTTCAACCTGACGCAAGTGCGCTCAGAACGTAACGTATTCCGTTGGGCCCAACGGAAACTCGCTCTGAGCGTATTGCGACGCCAGACGGAACGCGGCCTGATCCCACAGTGCCGCCCCCTAACGTGCGGCGTTTGTGTTGCAGATGCAGGTTCGGCACGGCGCCGTCGGGGTCAACGAGCTGGAGCGAGAGTTCACGAACCTGTCCTTCGAACCCAGAGACGTGAGTACTCAAACCGTACCCAAATCCTCAAGTCGTACCCAAATCCTCAAGTCGTACCCAAATACTCAAGTCGTACCCAAATACTCAAGTCGTACCCAAATACTCAAGTCGTACCCAAATACTCAGTCGTACCCAAATACTCAAGTGCCCAAATACTCAAGTCGTACCCAAATACTCAAGTGCCCAAATACTCAGTGCCCAAGGAGTCAAGTCGTGCCAAAGCACTGTCGTTCCAAAGAGAGGCAGGGCATTGTCTCCTTTGCTTGTTGCGCAAGTCATTAGGCGCAGCGCAGTTTCGTTTGCCAGTTCGATACGATGCATTTGGTTCGTTTCCGCTGACGCACGGTACTCAACGTGTTGTGTTACGCTCGCTCGCTCGCGCGTGACGTCAAACGTGGAGGACACGAGCACGTGCGCCAATCGTCGGGTCCGTTGTCGAGTGCGACACTACGCTTCTGTTCGTAGGCAGAATGTGTGTGTGTGTGTGTGTGTGTGTGTGTGTGTGTGTGTGTGTGTCAACTTGTGTGTGGGTGTGTGGGCGCGTATGCGTGTGGGTTGGGTGCAGACAATTTTTTTCTCATCCGAGCGTCTCTTCTCGCGATGTGTGTGTGTGTGGGTGTGGGTGTGGGTGTGTGTGTGTGTGACCAGGGCAGTCTGACAGGCGACTTGGGGGTTGGATAAGCCTGAATTTTCTCCATTGTCGCGATGGTTTTAGAACTGCCCTCAGACGTGTAGACCCCAGGGGCCGCGTTCGATTTGGAGCGGTGGTTCTCAGGCGGCGATGTTCTCCGGGGGTTGCGTTCGTTCTGCGATCGCGACAGTGAAGCTGTCAGCCTGGCTGTTGTGTCGTGAAAGGCCCGCAGCACCTGGTTTTGGTTCGAATTGAACGATGTCTGACGTGACATTTGAATCGACGTGATTTTGAAGCGGGTTTTGGTCATGTGTTGTGTGGAAAGTCCAGTCTTTACCTTCAGTTCTGCATCGTCGACACACATGTGTTGCTGCGATACTGTAGCTGTGTGACCTGGAAAATGACCTCTTGAGTGTACCAGTCTCTTCTAGCCGGGTGCTGAACACAAGGGGCTATTGTGGCGAGGCAGGCCCAAGCAAACTTTGCTGTGCTCAAAACGTACTTTTTCCGGGAAGATGAAACTGGAGCACAACTTTGTTCTTCATCTGTCAGGTCGCATCAACGCGAAAATCGCTGGACAAGTCAGCGCGTTTGAAAACTGACGAAAAGCCGAGTGATTTGTTGAGATATTTACCCCACAGAACTTTATGGGTCACGTGGCTTTGCACAGACGCACCCGGCCCCAGACCCTCGAGTTGTGGGTGGATGCGTTTGGTACTCAGTACTGCTGAAAGGCTGCGTTCTGTGCGAAGACACGCGGGTCAGAGGGGCAGCACTGGGATCGCGTTTAGTCTGGGTTTGTGTGTGTTTACCTGGGTCGGTGTGCGTTACTGTGAGGAAACGCGGATGTGTGTGAGTTCTGTGTGAGCAGTGCGCGTGCAGATCTCTCACTGGATGCGTCACGCGCAGCGTCCCTGCGCAACTGACGACGCAGCGTCTGGTCTCGTTTTCCTGCGTCACAGGTGCAAGCGCCGTCAAGTCCAATTCACAGTGGATGCGTTGTTAGTGGCGCCCCCGTGCGTCATCAAAGACGCGGCGACGCTTGACGCAGTTCAACGTGACGGTGCTGTTTGCCCAGGGGCGTCTGGGTCTGCTTTACAGCAGATGCGAAGCGCGTTGCGTCTGTGCAGTGGCCTGGACGCGGCATGGACGCTGCGCCATCGCTTGTGCACACAGCGCCAACTGACGCGAACGAGGGTTTTCACACAGGCAGGTCGGCGTGAAATTTTTTTGACGCCAGCGTCAAAATTTTGACGCTGCGTCATTTGTGTGAAAACGCTGAATGTGGCGCGACGTGTGAACCAGCTGTGAGGATCACATTCATTATCACAGACGTTGCGCGTCTGCGTTGCTGGGAGACCGGGTCTCACGTCGAAGCCTCCAGGTGTGCGAGGGAGTCTGAGCTTGAAGTGGCTGGGCGGAGATTGAATGGACTTCCGAGTGTGTGTCCTGCTGGTCACTATGTCAAGGTCACCTGATGATGCCACGAGAATTCTCCGCTTCCCAAATGCGATGTTTCCTTCAGAGAACAGCACACAAACAGCACACAGACACACACACACACGCACCCACTCACACACACACACTCACACACTTGTCACCAGTATGGGAATGATGCTTGTCATCCAGGAATGAGCTACTCACAAAATGCGCGCACACACCCCCCGACACACACACACACACACACACACACACACACACACACACACACACACAATCCCCCTGTTGTTGCACTGGTGACCAACCTCATCAGAGTCCCAAAGCGATGCGCCATCATTCTCATCACTCTTGTCATCATTTAACTTGAAAATTGCTCGGCACAAGTTGACACAAAATAGGAACAACGCTAATTAACATGAGCAGATGATCATTTGTACAATGTGCGTCCATTGTGCGTCCTGACTGACGTGTTGCTAGGCACCCATTGTGTCAACTTTACTACACAACAGCGTTCTCAATACGAGCACCAAGTTGTCCCCACCGTGTCACGTTTTGACGCACAAACGTGACGTCGCTTTCGACGCGAACGTTGCGTCGCGTCGCGTTTGACACGTCATAGAAACGTCACGTTTGACGCGTGGTCTCGTTTTCCTGCGTCACAGGTGCAAGCGCCGTCAGGTCGCTTTTGACGCATTGCGCGAACGTCGCGTTTGACACGTCATGGTGACGTTTGACGCACGGTGAAAACGTCGCTTTTGACGCAAACGCGTCGTTGAACTGGCGTTGCGATATGTTGTCAACAGGAACAAAAGAACGCGTGCGCTGGGGCGTGTACGTGTCGTATAAAGTGTGCGACATTTCATCTCTCGTTGTGGATGAGCGTGTGTGAATGCACGCGAAAAAGGGCGACTTGTACCCAATCACAACGTGTCACTGAAACGTGAAGACTTTCTCCTTGTATTTCTTGCCCCAAATCAAACCCCCCTGTCATGACGCACTTTATCTGATGAAACAGGAAGTGTTGGTGAGAGACACGTTGAAGAGAAGTGTTCATCTGAGAAGCCCGAGGTGAGGAGTTTCACCGACGGCAGTGGCGTCTGTTCGTGTTCAAGTTTGGTAGCGAGACCCAAGTTTCCCTCGCCTGTGTCGGTTGACATCCTGGTTTGAAGAAAAAAATAAAAGTTTGCGTGAGCAGGGGAACTCTGAAAGCGTTGTGCTGGGCCGTGTTGTTGCCCGCAAATGTTGTCTTCGGGCACAAACTGTGCGGTCGCTTCACGGTTTGTGCGTCACGCGTCTACGTCGCTGCACAAGTCACGTGTTCACCCCCAATCACCGCGTGTATCAGCGCATCACGCACAGCTTTTACGGCATTCCGTACCGTACGCCAGCATGCATTTGGGGTGATCATGGTGGAGTATTGTAAGTACTCATCAGTGTGAACATATCTACGCATGCCTCATTGCCACACCCCTTTGGACAACCCATTTTGGTGCGATGTGACGTTGGTGTGCATAAGCGCTGGCGCACGCGGTGTGGCCCAGGGGTCTAACGGACGCTGCGTCACGACGGACGACGCTGCGTCTTGACTTTTGCAGCGACGCGAGACATGACGAACCCAGTGTGGACACAGCCTGCGAGCTTGTAAAGGTGTTGTTGTTTACTTTTGTGGCGTCACGTGTTTGTTTACATGTGCAATTCATGCGAGCGACCAACAGTTCTCTCTGGAGTCCCTTTCAAAAAGCGACTGTTTGAGTTACCATTTGAACTACGTGAAAGGAAAGTTTCCATTGACATCTCATCTGTTCGTGTTATGCACAGGAATTTTTTGCCGGGGGCAGTGTTCTGAAGATTGGTTTTTGAGGGACGCGCGGGTATTTTATGGGTTTGGAAGCCTCGCTCCCAGGCACGTGACCATGCTCGTCGCGGTACACGTGTTTTTACACATGTCAGGAAAGGAATTCACGAGGCGCGTGTCAGCACCTGGCGCGTCGGCAGGTGTTCTTGTTACGGCGCACGGTGTTTGACCCAGTGACCTTGAGACATGCGTGACCTTGGCGTGAACGCATGCGTGACGTTGCAGAGTGCTTGTCATGCCCCAGAAAGCCCCGACCCCGACACAATTGGCTGAACGCTGTCGGGAAGCGTAACAATTCGTGTCCATGACAACTCGTGTTTGTTGATTTGCGTCGATGCTCAAAGTTCTGAGCCAAGGGGCAGACGCAGAATTTGGGCGGGGGCGGGGGGCAGCCCGCCTTCAACTTCAGAAAAATTAGCGCTAAAAATGAAAATGGCGTTGTGATAGGAGGGACGCATTTTTTTTTGGGGGGGGGGGGCTCGCGGGGGCGCCCCCCCCCCCGGGGCCCCCCCCGGGGCGCCGCGCCGGGGGGGGGGTGGTGGGGGGAGGTTTGGTGGGGGGGGGGGGGGGTGGGGGGGGGGGTTGGGGGGGGGGGGGGGGGG
>JAAUXT010001933.1_pt1 | contig 18404 bp, 18 predicted proteins | sample 7278171 | NCBI WGS metagenome assembly JAAUXT01 (sample SAMN14350112, study PRJNA611818) | marine sediment metagenome | isolation source: surface marine sediment (1.8m) | place: French Polynesia: Moorea | collected 2018-08 | reverse complement strand
TGTTGGCATGATTGGCATGTTACTTGTTGGCATTAAAAGTACACTCAAGATCCTCGGCTTCTTTCTTGAAAAAACGGCGAAACAACGGGAAGATAAAAAACGTGCCTCGTATGTGGACTGAAGGTGTCCTGTTTGGTCGGTTACAATTTGTGGTTTTGCAGCCTGTTCAGTTGCACTGTGTCTGCCATGGTTCCATGTTCAAGCAAGATGCCTCAAGGAACAAGGAATAACTGTCAAGCTGTATCTGGTCACACAATGGAAGGGAGGAGCTTTCGGCACTCAGAAGAGCAAGAACTCAGAGGAATGAATGTCCTTGAGGAGTAGAGTGTGAGGAGTGGGTCTGTAATCAGACACATATTTGACAATGACATTGCAACTGGACAAACATAATTCTGTGTGCAGGTTCGTCCGCTAACAAGAGGGTGACAAGAAAATTGTTGGAAGAAAAGAGAACACACTCAGAAATACTTGCATCAGGACACAACGGCATGCGGGGACATTCAGTGCCGTTGTGTGTGGTGCTTGAGAACCAAAATGTAGTTCGGAAATTCCGTTTCGTGCGAACTCTTGAAGCTGATTTCTCCAGCGAAATGAGGGTCTTTTGCAGTGGCGCAGGCAGTACGAGCTCAGAGTCCACCCAAACCCTTCTTCTGACTTGTGTCGTGCTGTCGCGCACACATTCGAGTTCCGAGAAAGACATTTTCCGACCAGTCGTACGTTCAGGCAGTGACCACTACGGTCTGGTAAAATGTGGATCGATTTGACTGTGAAAAATCTCGTCTCGTCTTGAAATGACAATCTACGCCTTTCACAAATGACCTGTTCGAGCCACAGAAGAGATCATGCTCTTGCATGATTGTCACGACAGAAATATTTGGCAAGCACACCTGCATCTATACAGGTGCACACGTATACGAACGAGTACATGTTTGCAGTGGACAACACAGGGCAACAACTTCGTGCTGTGCCTGCATGCGCACAGCGCTGCATTCAATACTCGAAAACACGATCAAGCGCATTGCGCGCGCGCGTCTTAAATTCGGTACAAGAGACAGAAAAACACAACCGTCTTGGCGTTTGGAACCATCTGGACTCAAGGTCCCTGAAACTGCGCGCACAAGGCTCGTCCCAATGTTTTTGTTTTTGCTATTTCAACTTACACCTGCCTCACAATTTCTTCAAAATTTAAAGACAGCAAGTCATTTTTTGCGGACATTTGTCCACTGACAATACCGCGTGGCACACAGGACAAAAGAACGAGTTGCTCAAGCTATGCCACCACTGAGAAGAGATAATACACGTCAGAATATATTCGCAGAGTTCGCCTCATCCCTCCACTACGTGGCCGCAGTGCTTGCAAATCACGGGTTTGAGGCCGTTGATGTGCACACCGTTCTCCGGGCTGTACTGCACCAGCGCCACGTCGTGCTCGGGTGGGCTCTGCACGCCCTTGTCCTCCCTCTCGACGAACCTGTAGATGATGGCTTTGCCGTCCACATCCCCGTCCGCGTCCGGGTCCGAGTCGTACGACGCCTGTGACGACGTGTCGAAAATCTCCTCGATCTTCGAGTCGAGCGAGCCCTGCTTCTGCGGCTGCAGGAAGCGGCGCGACGATGGGAAGAGGCTCAGGTCGAAGCTGTACTGCTTGCTTTGCTCCTTGAGGCGCTTGCGCGGCGACAGGCGGATCGGGCGTCCGTTGAAGTCAAGGCTTTTGCGCGACAGGTGACGCGCGTACTCTGTGATGATGTCCTTGTTGTCGAATAGAGCTGCGAAGCTGCCGTTGATGAACTTGGGCGACCTGAGAAAGCAGCGAAAAGGTGCTGGCTGAAATGTGGCAGAAGCATTTTGAAGCATGTCGTGATTTGCGTGTAACGGTCTTCTTGGGGACCATGTCAAATGAACCAAACCCAAATTGTAGCGTCCGTGGAACTCTCGTGTAAGTCTGGTGCAAGTTTCACTTGCAATGTCAGTCATCACAGAGGAACAACAACTGTTACGCGTACGGCTGTATCATTCTCCACTTTTCCTTCACCCCCTTGTGAAGTGCTTGTTGCACGGTCTGCTTGCTTGACGTCTCACATTGTCGATGTCGATGTCAATGTTGTATATATGAGTGAAGCCCCAGTAGTGATGTTGTAGCATAGTTTATTGTAGAGTATGAGTTGGAGCTCAGTGGTTTAGGCTACCTTCCTCTATGGTGTCACAAGCTATTGTGTGTTGGCAGTCTGGGTCATATGCCCAGCTTAGGATAGTGGCTCCATCTAGGGTAATGCTATGATTGGCTGTGGCTATGCTGTGGCTGTGGCAGTACTTAGGGGGTGGTCATGGTAAATATATATAACATTACTCACTCACTCACTCTCACACACACCGAACACACACACACACACACTCACACACACACCGGTCCTGGATCCGCTGCTCACATCTGTTGAATCTTCCAGGTGAAAATCGAGTCGTGTCCCCGGGGTCTGCGCTCCTTCGGTTGCAGTCTCACTTCCCTACTGCACTGCCTGTGGATTCGGTGCTGCAGCAGAACTGGTGCTGGTGGATCCAGGGGACGCACCACCCTCCCTCATGTCCCCAACCTGTCCTGCCAGATGCGGAGAACCGCGAGGAGGCCTACTCCCCCCCCCCGATCCAAAAAAAAATTAAATCAGGTCTCCACGAATTGTAGAAATTGTTTCCATGTCTGCATTTTAGCGTTTTGGAAGTTGAAATTCGCCCCTCCCTATCGGGGAGGAATGCCACTGATCTTCGGTCCCTGTTTTTTTTTTGCAGAAACCTTGGACGAGGCAAGTCCAACGACCAATTTCATTTGCAGTTTCTTTTTGCTGCCCACACCCTCCTTCCCAAAGGAGAACTTTCGAACTCTGAAAGTCGTATTTGATGTCTCCCGATTCGGCTACCTGTGGGTGTGATGGAACCAATAAGGGAACAGTCCGCGGGACATGTGATCATATCTCCAGAAATAGACACGTACTGGCATGTGATGTGTGCGTGTGTGTGATGAGCACGCACACATGGGTCGGGCCTATGTGTCCCGATTTGGCTGACTGTGGGTGTGATGGAGCCAATGGAGGAACGTCTCACCTGCGGGGGATGTTCATATTTCCAGGAATAGATCGCACGGTGACACGGATGTTGTAGTGTGTGCGTGTGTGATGAGCACGCACACACGGATCGGGTTCGTGCGTGACTCCGATACGGTGATTGAGCCAATAGAGAGGCGACTCGCCTCGGGGATGTTCTTGCATCTCAGACCAGACAAGACTGCAAAAAGACAATGCACGAAACAAATAAAGCATTCAGAGCCAATACAGCAGGGGAACAAACGAACTTTGTTGGAACCTCGCGAAATGCGACGTGTTTTTTTTGTGGCGGCTCTGCAAGGGGGACCAGAACCTTGGTTCCTTGAGCCAGAACCCACACGCGACCTTTTCAAGCACGGAAACTTTGACATGCCTCCAAGATCAAAGAAGCAAAATTTGTCCTTGTGACTCAAAAGTGGAGGAGAAAAAGCATTCGGGGTCAAGGTACTCAGTCCCCAGAACACCCCGTTGAATTCACCTGACAAAAGTGTTCCACAGCCAAACGTGTCTTTTCTTCGCAAGAATTCGAGGCCCCTTGGGCCCCTCTGTATCCACCCCGATATCACAGGAAAGGTTCATACAGCGGTAATCTTCGTCTCCGGATCGGAACGAGACGGTGACATTTCCGGGGACGCTGCAGGATAAGGGACGGACGGGACCCGACGGGGCTTCACTGCGTCCTGGGGGGCTCCGGCTCACTGGGTGCGGCACGCGTTGTTTTTGTGCGTTGTTCCTGTTGGGAGAGCACATGGTTGTGATGTGCTGGCATAGTCTGCCACATGCAACGCCCCTTTCCGCATGTACTCACCCTCCTGTGTACAACTCCCATTTACCAACCCACACAAACCAACCCCCTGGGGTGCAAACCCCAACCGCATGGGGTGTCAAGCCCCATGTACCAATAACCATGTGATCTCCCCCCCCCCCATAAGGAACCCCCCGGTGGAGGAACAAACCGACTCCCCTGCCCCTGGACAAAATGTAAAAGAATCCATGGCAGCATGGAGTTTTTCTGCATGGATTGGAGGGACATGCACCTACAGTTGCCTTGAGTCTGCTTCTCTTGTGCAAATCAAGCGACAAAGTTCATATTCACAGGATTCTTCTTGACGCAACTGGCACATGGATGGGTGGGGACTTTCAGCAGTGCGCTCATAGTCACACGTGGCGTGTGTGGAAAGTCAACGTGCAAGGACAAGATGATTTTTTCTCTGCAGAAACAGACAAGGAAATCTACAAAGTGTACGTTCACCTGGAACGCAAAGCGCATGTATTTCTGCGCGTGGCGTCAGGCATTTGCACGTGTTTCTCCTCGCGTGCGGTACGGGTGCAGCTCGGGGTGGGACCCGAATTGCACCCGAAGCTGAACAAAGCTTCGTCCCCCCCCACGCTGATTGAGGAACTCACCAACACAAAGCCTCCATGTTCAAACAATGTAACAAAGTGTGACGTGTTGATTAAGTGTTGCCAAGTACCTGTGAACTGTCTATCTCTCTCCCGAAAATGAAAAGTACGTCAACACTGTTGAAACTTTGCGTTGTATTGTGTGTGTTTTTTTTTTCAACTATCTCACCCGTACAGCGTTTCTTGAGCAGACCTGACGGACAGGTCCACGCAAGCTGGTCCGAGCACTCGGGAAAAACAGTGAAGAATGACATTGACGAGGTTCAGCAACGCATAATTTTCGCGTGGCCGGTGGTCTAACTTCCAGGTCGCTGCCCCAGATCACCACATTTTGCGCTGAATTTGCTCCCAAAGCCAATGAGAAGTGACAAAATGGTATCTGTGTTTCTGATATGGCAATTGGAGGACATTGGAAATGGACCGGACATGGTTGCTGAACCTCCGTATTCTGAAGGGATCAGGGCCCGTGGGTGACGGGTCTGCCTCACGGTGCACACGGTCAGTACACTCAGGGAACAGCGCTGTAGACCCACGTTCTGACGGCTCGTGGCTTTCTGCGCGTGGGTGCAGCTGTGGGAAGATGGCTTTGCTGCACCTGCAGCTGAACAACAGGCCCTCTCACAATTTATTAATGCGTCGTTCTCTGTGACATGGGGAAACTCTTCGCACCAAAATGTGGAAGTCACTTTCTGCACTATCATTCCGTGTGTGTGTGTGTGTGTGTGTGTGTGTGTGTGTGTGTGTGTGCTTGATAGTTAAAACATCCTGACTGGTGCGCAGGCTTGTGTGTGCGTGTGCGTGTGCGTGTGTGTGTGCATGTTGGACCTCCCTGTCCACACCGACATCCATCCCTGAAATGTCGGTCGGAGAAGCCCACAGCGCTGCAGGCGTTGAGAACCGTCCTTATCTACTGCGCGATGTGTGCGCAGCTGGGGAGGCAGAGCTGACCTTCTGTTGTCTCCAGCGGATCCGGAGCGGAGGGGGGACAATATCCCTTGACTCGCTGAATTTATCACCCGAGCCTCTGAGGGTTGGGTCAGCAGCAAATCTGGGAGGTTCAGGAGCTCCCCCCATCAAAAATCCTGATCTTCTCCAGCAGATTCTAGCGTCGCGCTGCAAATTTCATTCCCCAACCCGGAAAAGAGATTCATCTCTCACCAAAATTTTGAACCCGCTTGGGACAGACTCCAACAGAGACTGAGGTCAGCCTGGTACCCCAACCCTGGTTCGGCCTGGAGGTTGTTGGATTGGACCCTGTGTCTGCTGTGGGATTGGTCTCTGGACCCCTGAACTATAAGACCTGACTCTGGGTCTGCTGTAGGACCTGAGAGTGGGTGTGCTGCGGGACCTGACACTGTAAGACCGGACCCTGGGTCTGCTGTAGGACCGGACCCTGGCTCCGCTGCAGGACCGGACCCTGGGTCCACTGTAGGACCGGACCCTGGGTCTGTTGCAGGACCTGACCCTGGGTCTGCTGTAGGACCGGACCCTGTTTCCGCTGCAGGACCGGACCCTGACTCCGCTGCAGAGCTGACCTTCTCGTGCGATACTCAGCCTAATGAGCAGAGCCCGGCAAACGCTGTTACTCTGTTTGGTGAATGTCGACTGCGGTGGATCCTGCTGGGCCGGACTCGGGCGGGAGGGGGCGGAGACCTCGCTCTCAGCGCACAGTCGTCACGTGGGGGCTCGAAAGCCAGTGCGTGTTTGTTTCACTGGGTTGCATGTGTGCAACAAGTGAATGTTTTACGCCTGCAGCAGAAAAGCAGGCTTGATTTGCTCCTCTCTTTCTCACTCTCAATGAGTCAACAAATTTTGTCTCTGTCTGTCTCTCTGTCTGTCTCTCCATCTGTCTGTCCGTCTCTCTCTCACTCACCACAGACAGACAGACAGACAGACAGACAGACAGACACACACACACACACACACACACATTCTACAAAAACATGAACCGAACTTTGACCTCACACAAATACAAAACACATGTTCGACTGCCCAGATCACCATGTTGATCACCATGAACCCCTCTCTGCGCTGCAGGAAAACGGCTTTGGTTCCATAAGCCGCACGGAGTGAGGTATTCTTCAGCATTCATGTCTGCCTCAGAAAGTCAAGGCTTCATTTCTCCCGAGACGCATAAACTACGTCGCGATGACGCGCTGTCAGGACGCGCGTTTCACCTCCCGTCCAATCCAACGCTCTCGTGGTCCTGTCCATGGTCCACTTCAAGGCCCTGGGGGTCCAGTCCCTCAGCCAACGGAATATATAGCCTGAGTGCCTGGCCCACTGTGAAATGGAAAAAGATAGATCTATGTCTCTTCTACATGTTTTGTGTTGCAAACCCAATTCTCTCATTTCTCATTTAACGTGTTCAAAGTTGAACTGTTGTCATTTTCGGGGGCGGGATGAGGTCTCCTTGAGCAGCAAATTTAAGTATGGCTGAAATTTCTCTTCATTTTGAAGTTTCTGGAATCAGAACTGCAGCTTTGTTCCTGATGATCATGTCACATGTGCGCCGGCCGTTGATGTGAAGACAAACACTGAAAAAGCATTGATTCATCTGGACCCGAAGCGACCCCCTGAACAACGATGGAAGGAGGATGAAACCATCGCAAAACTACACAGTGGAAATTGCCCTGTCCCACCCGATGTTTGACAGGGTATGTTTACACTAACAAGGCGTCATGTGCAATGTGGCCCCGCAGTGTGACAGGTTCAGGGAGGAGACCCCAGGGCCTCGCGCGGTCCAGGGCCTCTGATCCGCGGGGCGGCTCCAGGGCAGGGTACTGGAGGTCCTGGGGGGTCCTGGGTTCCTGGGGGATCCTGGGCCCCTTCACAGGCAGGAGACCTCAGTGCTTCACGTGGTTCAGAACAACTCCCGACCGATGGGTGGGGTGGCCCCTGGGAAGTGTCTCCAGGGATGTGCAGGGTCCGTAAACCCCTGACCCTGGGCAGGGTCCTGGAGGTCGTGCACCCCACGGCTCCTGGGAGGAGCCCCGAGACCACGCAAAGTCCAGGACCCTGGTCCACGGGCGGCGGCTTCAGGGAAGTGTCTTCAGTGCCATTCAGGGTCCATGAGTCCCTGATCCACAGGCACGCTTCACAGAGGAGGGTCTTTGTGGAGTTCAGGACCCCCTGATGCACGGGGTGGCTCCAGGGAAGCGGCCGCAGGGCCCTTGTGGGTTTCACAACCAGTCGCCTCAGGGAAGCAGTACCAGGGCACATGTTGGTTTCTGTGTTTCCAATTTTTTGGTACCTGTGTACAAGAAGGTCAGAAATTCTTTACAAAATGTTGGCAAATCAAATGCTCAATTGGTGACTGAACTTTTAGCTTCAACAAAGGCAATCACAATGTGTTGATCAAACAAAAACACTTCACACAAAGGGTTCAAAAGAAGCATTTTTGGTGCCAATGCAAGGGAAGAAGAAACAAAGTTTGCACAAAATTGACAGTTTACTTTTGAACCTGAAATAACACAGTGTTTAGAGTATCTGGCTATCAACTTCACATTCATCTTGGGTACGATGAAAATTTGGAAACTCTTCAATCATTTTGCTGACGCCAATTGAAAAGGGGGCAACAAAGAAATCTTCATTTGAAGGTACAGGACAAGACAAATGTGATGTGAGAATAAGTTTTGCCAGTTATTACGTCATCAAATCATTCAAATGAAGCATTTCTCACAAACACGGGTACACACTTTTGTAAACGGTGCTGAGTGCATGCTATCTGGTGAAAATACCCCTGGGACTTGTAACTGGTGTGCTGTTTCAGGATTCTGTCAGTTCCAACTGGTGTGCTGTTTCAAGATGCTATCAGTTCCAACTGGTGTGCTGTTTCAAGATGCTGTCAGTTCCAACTGGTGTGCTGTTTCAGGATTCTGTCAGTTCCAGTTTATGAGAATCAGCCTTATTGTTCACAGACAAAACATTCTCTTTTGCTGGGTCTTCCTCCATTCCATGAACCAGCAGGTAGTTAGTTTTTCTATCTGGAAATGGAAATGTGTGTTACGAGCCAAATGACTCACAAAGCATTGCAGTGTGATTCCTGTGACAAATGAAGTCTCACCAAAAATTTCATCTAGTTTTGTTCTGATTTCAGTGAAGGTGGGCCTTTGTTTCGAGTCCCATTCCCAGCATTTCAGCATCACATTATATCTGCAAAAATTTGAAGTGAACCCCAATGCAGTACTGATAGCAAAACCCACAAAAATTTGCTCCTGACACAGCACACCACTTACACGTCATCTTCTTCAAGCAATTGTGGCTTGTACAGACGATTTCCTGCTTTCAGATGAATGACCAGAGCAAGGTTGGGCACATCACTGTATGGAAACTGCAAAAGTGTAGATCTCCCACAGCAACACACCAAATGACCACTGTGAGCAGAAGCAAGAAGAGAAATATGTATAGCACCAAATAGGTTCTCCTTCATGTTTCTCCAGGTTTTGAAATCAAAATATGGAAAACACTCCCAACAATGCTTGCAGCAGAAGTAAATGTTGTACTGACCACATCAGTTTTGGTTGAGAAAGTCCATTCAGTGAGGGATTCTGGACTCATCCACCTCACTGGCAGCTCTGTTGAAGTGTCTTCAGTTTTGAAATATTCTTTGTCTTCCACATGTCTTGAGAGTCCAAAGTCAGCAACTTTAAGAACTGTATTTTTGTCCAGCCTTGAAACAATTGTTTTTGGAAATGTGTCAGCAAGGGCAATGTGACAACGAAGTTTATTGGAACACAAGGATAAAGAACTTTGTCTCACATGCAGTTTCTGGCAGCCAAGTCACGATGTACCACACTCTGCAGGGACAGATATTCCATACCATGTACAGCTCCCAGTGCAAAGGACTGAAGTTCATTTTCAGCAAGAGTCTGAAGTAAAATTTTGTGGCATAACTGGAAAAGGAAAGTGTATTGCTGCATCAACACAAGATTCAGGAAACTTACCAGTTTGTGTTGTTTCAGATAAGTTCTCAAATCAGTCATCATCAGAGGCAGGATGATACAAGGTTTCTTTTCATGAACTGTCACTCCCAGCAGTTTCATTACATTGGGATGGGAAAGTTGTCTCATTACTAGAACTTCCCTGAGAAAATCCTCCACCATACTGTTGTCCAATTCAACTTCAACTGCAGGCAAGCGAAAAGAGAAAGACTACGCCCTCTGTATGCTCTTGGGTTGATTGTCTCAATGTAATGGTGAAAATTAGATTCATTAAAAACTTTCTTCAGTCTCTCATGTGACATGAGGGGGCAGGCAATGAATCACAACACTCTCAACATAAAAGATACAGTGAACTGAAGTTCCTCACCTTCCACCCTTTTGACATGGAATTCCACATCTTCTGTTCCCCTGTGTTTCCTCAAGAAACCTTCAAATGTGTCAGTATATTTTCCTGCAGCAAAAATGTTTGGATTTACCAATGGAAAATATGTGAACCAGATCCACTCAGACTGTCAGACTGTGAATATCCAGGGGCCTTATATCCTTGGTGAATCACTGACAATCTGGGCCCCCGAGATACTCATGTCACATTTGGTAATGTTTGGCGAGTGATGAATGAGGTGAGGGGCCTAGGGATTTGGTCACGTTTTGCACAAAAATGTTCACCCTGGCCTTGGTCCTGCAGACACTTGGCAGAGGCAAGCTTTCAGCAAGATCACTTGGCCAGCCTGTGGAATATGATCTTGCTCAGTTTACCTCCAACCACAGGTCTGCCAACAAAACCCTGGAGTGTGAATGGAATGGAATGGAATGTTCCAGCCACAGTTCTGGATGCACAACTGAACAATTCAGACAATAAGGATCACAGTGTATCACCTCACACCAGATTTTTGTTCTCCCCTCTTGTACCTTTTCTCTTCTTTATGGCAACACAGATTCTCACATTTCTTCTCTGTTCCAATGTACCACTCCACACCACAGCAAAATGACCTGAAAGTGAACAGGAGGAGAATTGCAAAGACACAAACAGAAGGATCACAACTTGCTGACCACATTCATGTCCAGTAAATGCAAAAATGACAATTACCATGGCCAAGGTATTTATCCAGCGAGATTTTTTGTGGATCAGTCCAGCAGCATTTTACTTGTTCAGCCAAGCTCTTTGGAAGTCTATCCAGAAGCTGTTGCAAACAATCTGTGCCACTACTGTTGGAATTGGAAAGTTCGTGAGACTCACCAGCATTTTTTTGTGATTTGTGAAAAGTTCTGCAAAACAATAACACATCTAACATGTGTTGGAAAGCTAGGAAGTTGTTTTGAATTGGAATAGCTGCACACAGGAGAATACGTTTCATAATTTTGTTGACACAGTCCAAGTCAGACAGGCTGGAACATTTTCTGTACCTTCCAAGAAGAAGAGTAAGCACTACAACAATGGTACTGCCAATTGTAACCATGACAATCGTCAAGGAGTCAGTTCTGGGCTCATTCAGCACTTGTATTTCCAAAGAATTGGTGATTGTTGATGTGAATGTCAGCTGCTTTTCTACAACAAACATTTCCAAAAGCAATCTGCACAGTGGGCCAATTCAAAGAAAAACACGAATAAAGTGGTTTTGCATGGAAAGCAACTTGGCCACAAGAATATGTGGAGCCAGTCTGACAGGTATGAGAGAGTTGATGCTGACACTTGCCTGGACAGGTTGGTGAATTGCTCCAATTGCCATTCCAATGACAAGTGATGGTTTCATTGCAGCTGTAAATTACTTGAGATCCCGGATTGTAGGGTCCATGGTATTCAGTTCTGGTGAAGAGGTGCCTCCCTCCTGGCTCTGGGCAGACACCTGAATCAGTGAAACAAAGAAGATACATTGAATGCCAATTTGCTTTGTCTCTTGAGACACAACATCACTTGAATGTGTTTCAAGTGTGCAAGCAAACTTGTTAACCACAGCACTAACATTGTGGTGGTCTGCAAGCCAAAATATATGTGGCATGTGTTTTAGATTGACCACAATCTTTACTGTGCAAAATACACACATCAATTAACTTGTCCTCATGAAACTTACCTGAGTCACCACATTCCAGAAAAGTCCAGTTGTCACCATCTGCACATCCAGGATTTCCCACAGTCATAGTCCCATGCTTCTCCTCATGGTATAGCCAGCACAGTGAGCTGCAGTTCCATAGATTGTCATCCGTGTGGTGTGGGGAGCTCAAGTTAATCACCAGGGGACGAGGCAAATTGATGAATAGAACTGGAGATAGGGAGGTCAATCTGTTCAGACACAAAGACAAATGTCTGAGGGAGAAAATTGCATCAAAGGCTCCAGCCTCAATCACAGAAATTTTGTTTCCATCCAAGTTCAGCCAGGTGCATTGGTTTAAGTGATTGAAGACTTCAGCTTCAACCACAGAGATTCTGTTGAAAGCCAAACTTAGAATTGTCAGATTTTTAATTTCTCTGAAAGTGCCTCTTTCAAGAAATGCAATGCTATTCTGGGATAGACAGAGGGCAGTGCATTTCGCCAAGTGTGTGAAGGCTCCTGATTTAATAACAGAAATGTTGTTCCCAACAAGACTGAGAGTTTCAACATTGTTCAATCCAACAAATGATTCACTATCAATGACAGAAAATTTGTTGTTGTCCAAGTCAAGAGACCAAAGTGTGTACATCCCAGCAAAGGTGTCATTTTCTGGCAAAGAAATGTTGTTGTGTAAAGACAGTTGAGATATCTGGTTGAAAACCCCAGATTGTGCAGCAACAGAAATCATTTCCAGTCCTGTTTTGGATCTGTGCACGATTTCAAAAATATTGTTGTTGCTCAAATTAAGCCTTTTCAGCATTTTTAGCCCACAAAAGGCTCCTTGGGCAATGAAGGAAATGTTGTTGTTCTCCAACCTCAGAGAAGTGCACTGATGCAATTGCAAAAAGGCTCCAACTTCAACTGTGGAAATTCTGTTGTTGGCCAAGACAAGTTCTGTGAGGGACTCAAGCCCCACAAAAGCTTCTTTCACAATAGAGGAAATAATATTGTGGAGCAACAACAGAATGGTACACTGTGATATGGACATAAAAGTTCCTGGTGAGATTTCATGTATTTTGTTTGCACTCAGATACAGGTCAATGAGACTTTTCATGCCTGCAAATGTTCCCTGCTTTATTTTGCTGATCCTGTTGTTTTTAATGCTCAAGGTTTTTAGGTTACTCAGCCCAAAGAATGTCTCATTGTGAAGTTCTGAAATGCAGTTGTAATTCAGTGTTAAAGATTCAAGGTTTTTCAGTGTTGAAAATGATTTGTTCTCAATCACAGAAATGTCATTGGCATAGAGCCACAAATGCTTGAAGCTGTTTCTTCCATTCAACCTTGTGAAGAATCCGGGCTCAATACGAATTATCTTGTTGTTTTGGAGGCTCAGAGAAGTCAATATCTTCAGTACTGTGAAGCAGCCTTTCTCAAAACTGGAAATTTTGTTGTAACTGAGGTCTAGAACATCAAGCTTCTCGAGACCTGCAAACATTCCAAATGTGATGACAACAATTCTGTTGAATTCAAGAATCAGTGTCCTTAGGTTATCGAGTCCTTTGAATGATCCATCCTCTATTGTGGAAATTCTGTTCTTGGACAGACCAAGTTGTGACAGATGACTGACCCCAGGAAAAGATCCAGCTTCGATCACAGAGATCTTATTTCCATTCAGCCACAGATGCCCAGCTGAATTGAACCCTGCAAAGGATCCTTTCTCAATGATGACGATGTTGTTGTGGAACAAATTGAGAGTCATCAGTTTGGATGAGCTCAGCCCCGTGAACAATCCTGCCTGAATCCTGGAAATTTTGTTGTATCCAAGATTTAATATCATCAGGCTGAAGAGCCCAGCGAATGACCCATTTGCAAGAAAAGAAATGTTGTTGTGACCCAAGTCCACTTCTACACAAAAGGGCAAGTGCTTGAATGCTCCAGGATCTATGTGTGAAATTCTATTGTTACTGAGCAGCAGATCCTCAAGATTATCAAGTCCGATGAATGATCCTTGCTGAATCATTGAAATACTGTTGTTCTTCAAGGACAGCTTTGCACAATGCTTTAGTCTGCTGAAGACTCCAGAAGGGAGGGAAGTTATCTTGTTGTTGGTCATATCAACCTCACGAGCCTTGTCAGGAAGATCAGATGGCACCTCAGCCATGTTCCGGTCTCTTAAGATGACATCAATTGGTTTGCTCCCCTTCAGAAATGCTGAATAATTACATAACACAATCTGTTTATACCTGTTACTCATAATAGAGCGTTTTGAAAGTCAAGCCAACTCCTGATAAAATAGTTCCCAAGATCAAGAATCTTGGATCAAGATAGCAAAATGGTTGGAGTGCAAGCCAAAATACATGGCCACAAAAGAGACAGGCTCTTCATGGACAAAACCAGATATTCAAATGCTGCAACAAGTGAGTGAATCTTTTGGAGGACATTGTCTCAACTGTCACAACATTTCTATGCAGCTGCAAATTTGGTGAGTGCAATTTGTTTGAACAAACATGGTTGTAAGCTGTTCACTGACGGTCTCTGTTGCTAGAGTCAAACCACCAAGAATGTTTGGAACCTGCACAACAGTTCAAGCTGACAGAAGAACAAAAGATGACCAAAAAGAAGGAATCCTACATACTCAACCCAGCATCAGCTGAAAACTGAAAATGGAGCACAGCTGCCTCACCTTTGAGATTGAGAATGAGGAATCCAGTCTTCCATATGAGGATACCCATAGTCTTCAGAGTTCACTGAGGTTCATTGTCATCTGACCTGGAGAGCACAAGTCTTTTTTCTCAGAACAGAAAAATGAATTGCTCAAATATGCAAAACACAATCAGTGAGAATCATCTTGTGTGAGCCATCTTTCCTTTTTGTGCATCTGTCTTTGGATATGTGGTCACTCGAAATGAAACTCTTGTAGTATGTGCAGTCACCCTTCAGCCCAGATATATCTGAAATTGCCTTGCGCCAGGACTTGAAGCCAGTTCTGCCAGACAAACACAGAAACTGTTGTTGTGCTACACTTCATGTTACAGGTCAATTTGCCTGGCAGGGCATTGTTTGCTTGTACCATTGTGAAAAGTCACGTGTTCCTTTCATGTCTATTTGTAATGTTAGATTCACTGAAATGTCGAAGGTTTCTGAGTTTGTTTGTGTCTTTGGATGTTGTCCTTTTGAAGCAATGACACAACAGCACAAAGTACAAAGGCCTTTCAAACAATGTGCTATGAGGCAAAATTACAGTTCTTATTTGTCCCTTGACATTTTGGAAGTAAGAGTTTTTCAGGTAATAAGAATGGCTGAAAGTCCGTCCAGTCCAAAGCTGTGCAGATATGAGTGGGGCAGATTTGGGAGGGGGTGATTCTGGGCGGGGAGGGTGACTCTGTGGGGGTGAAGCGGTGAGCCAGGTGTGCAAGACATGAGGAATCAATTGCCTTGGGACAAACGACCAGTCCCTGGAGTCCACACCCGCATTTTGTTTTGTCTCAAAAGTCTTTTTCAGCACATGCCAGGATCTTTTCTATTCTGCTCAGCCAGGCTCACAGTCTCGACTGGTCTTTGAAGGCGACATTGGTATTCAGCTCCAAGACGGACGCGCACACTGAGGGCGACAGCAGGAGTCCCAGCGGGAGACGCTCTGTCTGAACCAGCCCGCAGTGCTTTGATGAGAGCCACAGCCATGCAGGTCTTGGTGCTCAGAAGCGGTTGGACATGCACACAGATCAGGGTAGAGCTGGGTCAGGGCAGAGCTGGGATTGAGTTTGGAACGACCCGCGCCGTCAACTCCAGCTCCGTCAGAGTTTCATCAGGACCTGTGTGGTTGTCACGCTCGAAATTCCCCACATGAATCTGGAAGAAAGTGTGCACGGCGTAATTCTTCACCGCTGTGTGCGTGCAGATCCAATGAGAAGTTTTGGTGGAGTCCAAACCTAATCCTGTTGCACAAGGCGCACGAGATCCTCACAGCGCGTTCTTCGAACGTTTTGGCACCAACATGAGAATGTCGAGACCTTGGTAACCACAGGAACGCTGAACCCAGAAGAGAGGTCCTGCATGGTCAAGTGCGAATTCGTTTTCGTGGTTCAGAAAGGGGTGTCCAGGTATATGAACAGAACCTTTCTTGTTGTTGGGCCGTCTCAATTTCCCCCGGAAAGAAAGGGTGGCCCCTGTCCCTCGTCTGTTGTGCCAGACCCTGAGTGAAGCTGAGTCAGGAACCTGCATTTCTCTCTCTCTCTCTTTCTCTCTCTCTCTTCGGAAGGTCAAGGGTGACAAACAACCTTTGCAACAACAAAGACGTTGTTATTGTGACGACCTCCAGCGTTGGCATGACCAACGTCTTTTGAGATGCAAGTCTGATTGTTTTTCTGACTTGTGACAGGACGGGCAGACGGGTGATCCAAAGTGGGGTTCTTGAGAAAGGGAATTCCTTTGGAAGTTTTTCTTGCCGTGAGGCTTGGACTAAGCGACAAGAAGGCGTCCAGGATGGAACCCAGAAGAAGACCAAGTCCTAGATCTACGACGTGGGACCGCCGGTCCAGGATTTGATCCACAGGTTGGCTCGCTGTCAGGAGCCCGACTTCAACTTTGGAAATTTTATCGTGCAAAAAGACAGGCATTGAACCTGCACCCCGAGGTTACGGGGACAAATGTATTTTTCCTGATATGGGCAGGCGGTCCCCTTGGCTCCCTGGATCCACCCTTGTTATTTCCTGATTACATTCCCTTTTCAAATTTCACACATATTTGACAGACTGTGTCACCTGTTGTTGGACAGAACTTTGTTTCAAATACGCGTTTCTGATTCAAAGAAATGTGTGTGAAGACCAAATACTCCGCTCACGCCAGTTCTGTTTTCGTTGCGTGCTTTTCAAGGGTAACATTCTCCGCGGACGTTGTTGAGTTTCGAACTTTTCTTTGTTCAGACAACAACGGCGACATCACGCCACACAGCGACGACGCTGGTGATTATGACGTCATTTCCGCCAACAATGTCACAAAGTAACGCGATTGTGGCCTCTCGCGTGACTCGCTCACACTCACAGTGCAGTACCAGGCTGTAGGTATGTAAGTTAGGAACTGCCATTGTTGACAATGATCACAATTAGTTTTAGAGAACCGCTACTCAAACTTGTGCCCGCCCATCCAAAATGAGTACATTTGAAAAACAAACCTTTCTCTTCATTTGTTTTTCGATCACGAGTCTGGGCTTGAAACCATCTCTTCAACAGAAGCGCACAAAGAAACAGGGAACCACGGTCCAAGAAACCAAGAGGCTTGAAAGGATCTCTGTCAATTCAGAGTTGAGAATTTTAGTCATTTGGCACCATCTTGACACGGACGACAGGCAACTTTCACGTTTTCACAACTTCGGACGTGATGGCTGAGATTTGGACGCGCGTGGCGTTTCTTGTGGGCTGCGTCGTCATCCTGGTGCGTGCGCAGCAGAACTCAGGTGGGTGTCGGGGAATCAGGGCTCATGCCGTAAAAGTGCGCGGGGGGGGGGGGAAATCATCCAGAGCATCCCTCCTGAGCACCCAAGGCCCCACGAGCGTGTATTTGCGGGAGGGACTCCTCCAGGGGTAACTGTGGCCATGGGTATGTGTAGGAGGGGAGAATTGCTCCAGAGGATGCATGACACACCCGCAGGATTTGGAGCCACGGACGTGGACGTGCCGCGAGAATTCATACAGAGACCCTGGGGCGACGGACATGGCCCCTACAAAGGAACAGGCCCTTGGAGCCCCTCCAGCAGATTCAGGGTCATGGATCCTGTAACCTCCAATGACCCCAAATCCAATTTCTGACGGAGGCACAAAGTGTTTTTGTTCTTTTTGCTTGTGACGTTGTCCAACATGAATTCCGGGTTCTCGATAAATTTTTCCAATCAGACAAAGAGTCAGATCTCAACATTTGTTGACTGGAAGGGCTTCCAAAGACTGTGGATCACACATTAATTGCTGGATATCAAATTTAACTTCACCGATGACCTGCATGTATGTGCGTTTGGGTGCGTGTATGGTTATACAGGTACGTGTGCAAAACGCGTGCGCGCTCACCCTCGTGCGGGGAACCACGCTGACAAGCCTTCTTGTTTCAGACACGGTCTTCGCGCGCTGCTCGATGCGTCGCAACGCGAACCCGGATTTCTCCAACAACCCGGTGACGCTGTCAGGGACCATCTTCCTCCAACAGGTCAGTCCAGGGGTCACCTCCCGGGGCGGGAGGTGCATCCAGGGACGCATCCTGGGGTGGATCCAAGAGTGCATCCATGGGCACACGCAGAGGTGCTTCCAGGGGCGCAACGCGGTGGTGAAATGGAGTGCATCCAGGGGGCGGTCGGGAACCTAATCCGTGGAAAATAGATTCACAGCCCTCTGACTTTTTGCGTCACAAGAGCCCCTCCCCCCAATTGACCAAAAATGACTGGGACCCATTCCTGCTCAATCCTCAATCTGGTGGACGTTCTGATCTACTTCCCGGATCTGCAGTGAAGGTCATCACCAACAAAACGCAAACTTCCGTTCCAGACCGGAAATGACCCGAACTTCCGTTCCAGACCGGAAATGACCCGAACTTCCGTTCCAGACCGGAAACGGGGCGACGTCGATCACGGGCACGGTGAACGGGTTGCTGACGCCGCCGGGGCTGCGTCACGGGATCCACATCCACGTGCTGCCCCCGCTCAACAACGACTGTGTGTTCGCAGCGGACCACTACAACCCGACCTTCGAGACCCACGGGGCTCCTGATGGTAGACCCAGGTGTGTGCGTGCGTGTGTGCGTGCGTGCATTTAGGACTGTACGCTCGCTGCTGAGCACAGCAACCTGACCTTCGAGAGCCACTGACAGGAGACCAGGTGTGTGTGTGTGTGTGTGTGTGTGTGAGAGAGAGAGAGAGAGAGAGAGAGAGAGAGAGAGAGAGAGAGAGAGAGAGAGAG
>JAAUXT010023734.1_pt1 | contig 18406 bp, 19 predicted proteins | sample 7278171 | NCBI WGS metagenome assembly JAAUXT01 (sample SAMN14350112, study PRJNA611818) | marine sediment metagenome | isolation source: surface marine sediment (1.8m) | place: French Polynesia: Moorea | collected 2018-08 | reverse complement strand
TTTTTTAAATGATCAGTGATGAACTGCGAACGTTTGTATAGACCACACGCTTTTTATGCGTAGCATTCTTGTTGGTTTTTTTTTTTACTGTTGCAAGAGTGAGTGACACTTTATGCTGTGAAAGAAATCATTGAAATGCAAAGAAATTGTGTTTTGTCTCGTGGCGTGATGTTTGTGGCACAATGTGAGCTGATGTTGTCTTCCCTTTGCAGCACCGCCCTCGGGTCGGGGGCGGGTGAGTGGAGGGATGAAACCTGCCAAGTCGATGCCGTCGATCGCGCCACGCGCTGCCGGAACAGCGCCGCCGCAGACGCCGCCCGGCGTCCCGAAGTCGGCGAGCAACGTGAGCGGCCTCAGCAGCGCCGGACTCCGCAGACCCTCGTGGGTCTCTCCGGGTAAGCGCGAGTTGGCATTCGATGCGAAACTGTTGTGTGGGCTCATTTGCCTTTCTTCTTGTACGGCTTCGTGGTGTGTGTGTGTGTGTGTGTGTGTGTGTGTGTGTGTGTGTGTGTGTGTGTGTGTATGCGCGCGCGCTCTTTGTGATGCCGAAGTTGCTTCTGATTCGAATGAGCCGGGGGGGGGGGGGGTCCACGAACGGAAAAGTGTCAAAGGTCAGTCAGTAATTTGAAACATTTCTGGAGAAAGTAATGTATTGACAAAAATTGTTCTGTCCTCTGGCCTCACCTTGGTAAAGTCAGAACAAGTTGGGTCCAGGTTGTTTCCGGACGCGACAGAGAAGTAAGTACCTGGTCTTTTTGCACCAACAAATGACACCAAGTGTCTCACATTTCTTGTCGAGTGTGTGTTCGGATGCTGCTCCGGAATGGTTCGGACGGTGGGGCTGCTGCGTGCTGTGGAACCGAACTCCCTTGTGACCCCTGTCCCAGATTCCCTGCCGGCGAGTTTGTCGTTTTCGTTACAGGGACCTCGACACCCGACTTAATCACTGAATCCATTGCATGATTCATGAATTCTATTAGCATCAAACAGCTTCAAACTCTTTTCATCGAATCCTGCGCTGTTGATTTCATACGCATTCAGTCAAACGGCCACAAAAAATGCTACCTGTCTGCACACAAGACCATTGACTGATTCCTTCGGCATAAATTATTCCATGTGACGCACGCATCGTTGTTGGCAGCTGCGCAGAACAGAAGACTTTGCTTCATTTGCAAGTTGCAACTTATGATCACTGTTGAAATCAGCAACAATCTTCCCAAGTCGCGAGTGAAGGTGTTCGCATCGTTTTCGAATGGATTACGATTTGTGCGTGCACTGTGTTCTTTCCACACAAGTGTTCGAGCCGTGGGAGTCATCTGATGCTCATGGTGATGTACCGCAAAACGTATGCGGGCAAAATGTGTTCGAATTGCCCAACCAGGTCTCATGGTCAATTCCTCTTTTTCTTTTGCATCTGAAGGTCTGCACAACAAGTCCAACATCGGTGCATTTGCCCAGTGAGGCGGTCCAGCCACAAGCCGTCCAGATTGACGTTTGTGTGAGCAAAAACCTTTTGGGTGCGATCCAAGCACTCAGAGATATTCTTTGTCTTTTGCAGGTTTGGCGAACAGCAGCAACAGTGTGAAATCTCCGTCTCTGGGAGGCGTCACGATCAAATCTCCGCTCGGCAGCGGAGGCCTCCGGCTCGGACTGTCCAAAAAGATACGAGTCAAACCGCTTCATTCGTCCGTGAAGATCATTCAAAGCTGAAACGAAAAGATGTACTGCCAAATTGGAACTCAAAAGTCCGACTGCACCGCTAAGAACTGAACACACGACGAAGATCCCGTGGAGTTTCGTCGACATTCTCACCCTTTCGTCGTGCTGTGTATGTTGGATTGGGATGTGGCTGAGTGAAGTTTCAGCTTCCGTTTCAACGTCTCGAGATGGTGGAGATCACGCGAGGCCTCGAGACAAACAGTGAGATGTGTGCTTCACATGCTCTGCTCCTCTGGCGTTCAGACAGTCATGCCACGTTGAAGAATGTTCGTTTTCCAGGACTTCGGGAAATTGGGTTCACGAGACAGGAAGTTCTTCCAACTGGACGCAAGCATCCCATGTGTTGTGACGTTTCCAGTGTTGAAGTTTTTAGAGATACGTGTTTGTGCATAGTTCTCTCATTGTGAGGTCAATATAATAAATGGTTGCATCGAAGTATCTCGATCTTTTTGTGTGCTTGTTCAGAAGCAAGTTCTTTGTGCCTTGTTGTGCGATGGTAGTGCACAGGCACAGGCAAGGTCGGCCAGATGTCCAACCACCCACCCCTGTGGATGACCATCCTCCACTCCTGTGGATGGCCATCTCCCAGGTTGGTACGCTGGTACACTTGGGGGTGAACATGTGGGGTCAAACACCAGGCTGACCTTTCCTATTTTCCTTTCCGTCTTTCTTTCTTTCTTTCTTTCTTTCTTTCTTTTCATTGTCACTCCAGGTAACTTGATTTCTTGCTTTGTCAGAGGGATATCGCACCCGCACTCGAGCACTGCTTCTCTTGTTGGTGTTCTGTGCGCGCAATTTTTCTTCAACTGTCTATGAAGAGTGCTTTGTGTGGAATCTTTCAAGCGTGGAAAAATTGTTTTCGTTCGTTTCGAAACTGATCGGGCGCCAACCACCGTCAAATGAACAAAGTACCAACTGAGCTACCCTCACATTGAATATGCATGCTTGTTTTGTTGATCATTGTTCGGTTTGCCAGTGAACAGACATTGTGTTGCAATGGGGCAATAAAACACGTCCCTGGTTGAACTGAAGCCTTTTTTTGTTTTGACATTGAATGGAATCTATTTTGGGAACGACGATCTGGAGTTCTTCATTGGGTCAGAGAACACGTGCATTCGAGGAGTGATTTCTCGATCCCATTTCAGCTAATTCTGAGTTTGTTCTCTTTAATTGGCAGCCACACGAGACCACCCAAGTCCCGAATGATTGTGGGTCAACCAAACCTCAGCCCACCCTCACAGGCCAGACTGCAGCAATGACAATATATTTGCTGTGAAGTTTCCCTGATGAAAGCTTACAGGTGTTGTTCGATGTACGAGTAATCTGCCTTTGTTCGCAGGGGGATCAGACCCACAAAAACACTGTAATCCCACAGGTTAATAGTGCACATGGTGTTCTCATGTGTGGTCTCGTTTCTTCCACACTTTAGAATACAGGCGCATCCAAAGCAGCAAGCCTGTGTTGTGCAAGCGCTTGCAATACCTTGATGCATGCCCTCCTGGTCAGGAACCACTACTGTCCTGGCGGGAACCTCCCCACCCCAGCACCTACTTGGAAAGTGAGGCTGGTCCAACCCCGCAAGGCCCACATCCCCTGGGTTGGGCGAACCTGAGGTTGGTCCTGGCCCAGAACGCACCAATCTAGAAAGTGCGGCAAGTCGAACCCCTGGGCACGATGGCCAACCTGAGGCACCAGCATCTGCCTTCAAAGTGAGGTGGGTCCTGGCCGCTGGCCCCAAGTGGGGCCAACCTTGAGGCAGGTCTAACCCAAGTACCTATCTCGAAAGTGAAGTGGGTTCCAATCTTCCAAGCCCCCACCCCTCTCCAACCCCCATCCCAACCCCGCGACCGATCCGTGATTGCGCCAGAGACGTGCCTGTGTTCAACTCTGCTTTCTTGTTTGCAATCACATTCTTTTGTTAGCACTTGACTGGTTTCCTGTCAGATGGGTACCAGAAGGAAGCCCTCAACGTATTTGCTGACTTGGGGACATGTTGGCTGCGCGCAACCACATGGAACCGAGCATTTTCTATATTCTGGGGGCATTTGAATGCTTGTGCCCTGTAGTGTTGGCTGAGAAAATCAAGTTTGCACTCTCGTACATTTTGGTGCTTTGAAGTTATGGTTTATTGCAGCTGTCATCATCCCTCGTGTCTGCGGGGCATGAAGTTTTGTTTGTCGTGCAACAGTTTGCCTGGAAATGGCAGGTTCCAAAATGGGAACAAATTCGTCAAGAATTTTTCATTTGTGATGGTTTGCTGAGATCTGAGAAAGGGTGAAATGCAAGTAGATCTGCAGCATCATCTTCACCCTGCTGCGTGGACAAAACGGCTTGACTGTCTTGAAGCTGTATGGAACAACGTAAAAAAATGTCCAGTTCTCCCCTTTGTTTCAAGAATCTGAACATCTGGCCCCACATTTGGACTGAGAATCAGGTGACAAAAGGAATGGTTCAACCAGCTTTCGCTTCTCGTCTTCGTACTGTTTCTCACGAAAAAGACCAAATGCAGACACGAGGGATGAACTAACAGAACGGATCTGCGTTGTTGCGTGGAGTGTTGCCAAATTTGCAAAATCTGTTGAGTAGAATAAAAGACAAAACGCAATGCAAACCCAAGAGTTTCAAGTGCTTCGCATTTTAATCCACTGGTGCACACCTGTTAGGGGTGTCAATGCCCCAAACACAAGTTCAGAATTCAAACATCTCTTCAACAGCTGACCTCAAGCAGAGTAAAAAAGAAAGAACGAAAAAATGTTCAAAATTAGCATCTTCCTTCAACTCGGATATCATTGCCTGGATCAGCCTCTCGCAAAAGCAGTGAAACGCTCATTCAAACTGTGCCATGCATTGGGGGATCAACCTGACAATGGTATCAATAGTGGATCCACGAATCCAGAATATCGGCGACTGCAGGATATTGGCCAAGGCCAAGTCTGAAACACTGAAACAAGTGTCGGTACATGTCCTGGACGACATTCTGCCTCATTCTAGATCTATCAGACCCGGTGCTGGGGACACACTAGACAAAATTTATGTACCTCGGCAGTGATCGTTTTCTTGTCACACATGCAGAATGAAGAACAGGAAAACAAAAATATCAGGATTGATCAGCCAAATGTCCCCCACTTCCTCACCCAAGCACATGTTGCAACGACACAACAGATCTTGTCCTTCGAGAAAAAATGCCCTGCTATTCTGGGCCGTATGATCACAGGTGGTGAGTCTTGGTTCCTCACTTCTGCACCGCAAGCCAAGCGACCGAGTTTTCAGAGGTGAACAACCAAGACCCTGATCGGAGAATTATCCTGAGCACTTTTCCTGTCGCGGTGAACAAGGTTCTAGTGAACACAACTCAATGACATATCCCACGCGTGTCAATTGCTACACACCATGGCATCCTCGTGCCATCAGCTTCAGCAGCTTGTCAGAGGATTGTTGGTCAACAAAGTTGTTGACGTGTTTCATCTGACCCCTCGCCCCTCCACACTGGCAGAAGTGATGGATTTGGTGATCGATGCTTGTTTTGGGAGACATCATTTTTGTCCCGTAAATATCAACAAGCGAGTCAAGAGTTTCTGAGCTGGGCGCTGTCCTTTGTTCTGCTGTACCACAAAGCAAATTTCACACTTTCAGTGAATAATGGAACCCCCCACGGGCATGAAAAAACCGCACACTGGATTGGCAGGAAACAAGCACGGCGACGATGGTTGTGTGGACTCAAACCCGGGGTGTACGGAAAGCGTAAGCCCGGCCCATACGTACACGAGGCTTATGCAACTGTTGTATTTGACATTTTTCTTGGTGGTGGTGGATTGTCAAGCGTTGCTTACTCTCCAGGCCCCAGTTTTGGCAATCCATTTCAGTTGTCTAAATATTTTTACACTTTTCGGCAATCTATTCCATTTTGGGCAAGTTTTCACGGCTCTTTCTTTTTCAACAAGGTAGAATAAAGTTCACAAAAATAATCCTTTGCTTGCCAAGAGCAGATTGAGCTCCCGACCAATAAAATTCATCTTAATTGCCCATTGTGTGTGTTCGCACCCAGACAATCTGGACCGATCCTTTCCTTTGGGTTCAGGCCTCACAAGAAAAGCAGTGAGGACCTCTTCTCTCTTTCTCGATCTGTTCGATGCCTGCTGACACGGGTTTATCAAATGTCCATTGATGTTTTTAGATGGAGTTGTCTGCACAGCTGCAAACACAAATGAACTTGTGTCAACGTCCTAATCTTCACCTTCAGTGTTAATGCGCAAGTCTGTTGCATCTTCATTTTCGAGCGCGATATCACGATTGTTCGACCGAGCGCTTTGTGCAGTCACTATGGTGTTGCGTTGTCTGTTTTTGGACACCATGCTGCATGGTCCTCTGGAGGGGTCTTTTTTCAAATTTTAAGTGGTGTTGTTCTGTACGCGTTTTGTAAATCTAGCAAAGTTTGCAAAAATTTTCACTGTTGATTCCCTGTCACGTTCTGACTGGCTACAATACTGGTTCCCCCGCCACACACATGTGCACCAACGAGCAAATTCTGTGGATGGTCAGAGCAAATTTTGTGGACGGTGACAAAGTGAAATGGGAATGGCGAGCATTCTGTTCTCCGAGCTCCTGTCCTGTCACAACCTCAAAGACTTGTGAACTTCCGTTTCTTTTGGGCCACTAATTTTTCTTCTTGTACGTTCAAACACTCGATTGTGAGATTGTTTTCACGTTTGTTTATTTTTCGCTCTTGGAGATTGTGAGAGAGAGAGAGAGAGAGAGAGAGAGAGAGAGAGAGAGAGAGAGAGAGAGAGAGAGAGAGAGAGAACCGTTTTTGCGGAACGGTCAGGTGAAACCACTCCTGCAAAATTGCAGTCACATTGCCACTCGGCGACCTTGTGGATCTTCAATGTGACTTTTGCGGTGAGAACCCGTCACTGTTTGTTGACACACACGGCGCAGTTACGAAGCAATTTGATCATTTTCTGTTGTTATTGAACGTATATGAGATTATCTCTTGCAAGCCTTCATCGTCTCTCATGTTTTCACAGTACATCTAGTTTCAAAGAACAAAGTTTCTGCTTTGTATTGATTGCTGCCCCCACAAACCCTGGCTTCGCTGAGGGAGTTCGATCTTTTTTTATCTAATCATCACAATGAGCGGCTTTGCTTTCATCTGCACGTGGAGGAGTTCGATTGTTCGGTGCACAAGCTAATGTTGAAGCCAAATATACCGCACAACAAACATTCCTTGCGTGAACTTGAGAAGTTGAACACCGAAGCCCTTCCAAAATTGACAGAGGATGTGCATTGTGAACAAAAAAATTCAATATTTTTCTTGGCCTATTTAGCGGCCGCACTTCTTGTCGGCGCAAAACGTCTGGGGGTTGATTCGTCAGACTTTGAGTCGTGCGCAAATTTTACAGTCTGATTCTTGGGATACAGACTCCATGAGAAAAAAATATATTGGTGTGTATTTTACGCGTCAAGAAAGCAAATTCGCAAGCAGCCCGAAGGAACAGAAAAACCAAACTGGAACTAAATCAACAACATATTTTTGGGAGCAGTTCTGGGTTTCTTCTTTTCGAAAGTGCGTTGTCCTAGAAGTACGAGCGTAGACAGCCCATATGGCCCTTTTCTCTCCAGGATGCATTTCTCTCTCCGACTGCAGGCGTGCCACCTGAGAAAATATCAACATTGTGTTGTCGGCACCTGACACAATACCAAAATCATTGTTGAAAAAGTGACGGAGCAAACCATTTGTCAGAAACCAACACGGAACATACTTTCCCAAAAAGCAAATGAATACATAAGTTGTCCAAATTTGCACTGCAGGTTCAAAATTGTTCACTTTTGCATGTTACACGTGAGACTTTCTCTGAGAGTCGTGTCATGGTCCTGCGCACACACGCTCACGCCTACGCACACGCAGGACACACACACACACACACACACACACACACACACACACATATATATATACACACAATTCTGGACCGCAGAATTTCACGGGTTTTATTTCGCTCATTTTCTGGAAACAGGAGCAATTCACTGTAAACCAACACTTTGCCATTTTTTCCTGTGGTTAGAATTTTCGTTCAGATCTGTTGTTGAATTTATTGAAGGACTTTTTATTTCACAAAGAAAACGTTTGTCTTCCGAATCATCAGAGAACATTTCAGAACGACGTCCACCGGAAGTTCATTTTTAGTCTTCGGATTCTTATTCAGCGCATCTGTGCAGAGTCGATACACAATTAATCTGCACTGATAGAAGTTCTTTGCCAGTTGGCAACCGCACCGTTCAATTGACTTTTAGTGAGATAGAGGCTAAAGATATGGAGTTTATTTCCTTCACTGCAGCTGAAAAGACAGTTGCCACGGAGATCAAGATTCGATGGGACAGAGAAAGGTTCTCAATCAACCTCTCCAAAGTTTCGTGTCGCGTTGCAATGAGCTGCGCTCAATAAAAGCTGCGCAACGTCGCTTCTCGTCTTCATGACCGAAAAAAGTCAAAGAGGATAAGAAAAGCATCAAAGTTGGAACCTTTTTTCACAAGTATTGAGCGACTCACACGGATGCAACGAGAAGTCCATAAACTTGTGTATCGAGACTGCAAAAGTGCAGGACAGCTTTCGCCGTTTTCGCAGGCGCAACAGCTTCGTTCTGTCGCGCTCAGCCAAGAAACAACTACGTGGCGTGGTCTAAATCGATTCAGCATTTGTGGAGGCATGACAGTGCAGTAATTTTGCCATACAAGGCGAAGAGGCAGCCAAGCCAACCGCACAACTTCGCAGAGGAGTGAGTGAATGAATGAAGAACACGTGTCTCGTTTTAATTCATTCAGAACATGATGCTGTGACATCGTGGCAATGGAGACAAACTCGAAAACAACGCTTCTTTTTTCAATTTTTGGACAGTTTTGTTTTTTTACTGGAGGATTATTGGTTGACAATTGTCCGTGTACGAACGAGACGTTTTGTAACCGACCTGAGATCCCACAGAAGATTGGATCTTTACAGGTGAGTTCAAGGTTTAGGACATGGCGCCTTGTGGCTCCTTGTGCCAACATCACAATTTCGATTTTGAAGGAAAACACCACAGGTGTTCAACACCAAGTGCTGTTGGCAGTTTTGTGCACGACAGAATCAACTGACGAAAATTAACCATCATTTATGCATGAGACCAAATTCGGCTGCACAAATGCTAATTTATTTGCCTGTTTGATATGCTGTCTTGTGTGTTTGTCAATGGATCCAGATGAATTGATCTTTTACAGCAGATCGCACTTTGTTATTTATGGAATACAAATCTTCTGTCACTTCCAATGACAACTCGATCTCTGCGGGTGACTCTGAGACAAGGCCACGTCTTCATCGTCATTCAGATGAAGTGCTTTGTCGCATCAACACGAGCAACAGCGTGTTTGCGTGAAATGGGGTCAGCGGACGCTGAACAAAGTTGTTTGTTCTTTTGTGATTGCAGGCGTAAAAACTGACACAAAATTGGAGGTTGATAAATTGGCTGGAGGTTCAGTTGCCGTGGTGAACCGAGTGCAGCCTGGCTTGACGGGCAATGAATGTGAAACCAAAGTTGGTCCTGTTGACTGTGCACAAGAGGCATGTTCCATGTGCTCGAGAACAAGGGTGTTCTGACCTAGGTTTTTTTCAGAAGCTCTGGTGGTGGCTATAGTTCGCCTTTGTTGATTTCTGGAGGTCCCAATTTCAGTCACACGATCCTCATGCAATCCGCTTAGATATTGGGTCATTTGAAAAATATGTGCCTCCTCAATTCATGCGAGCGTATTGTTATGTCTGCAGATCTTAGCATCTGTGACTGGCGAGAATTCTCACTTGTGATGGTTCAAGCCAAAACAACGTAAAACTAGATGTTGTACGCAGTCTACCCAAAGAAATTCAACCCGCCAAAAACACAGATTTAATCCGCATTGCTGCTGATCCCAGCCTGACTGGGATCTGAGGGGGCAGCTCAACAATATTTTCTCAATAAAATGAGTCCCCAAAGTGGCTGAGGAGCCCTTGTTCTTTTTTGGTTGTCACCATGTTCCGTTTGGCCCATTTCCCGTGATGTCAGGACGAGGACCGATTTGAAGTGTTTGCTCATTGTACCAAGCAGGGACTTTGATTGCGAACAGGAACCGGATCAGCACAACCAGACCAGCACAAGTTGACCCATGGAACTGGACGTAGGTCTGGATCCACTTCCGTGGGTCATGGTCCAGTTCTACGTCGGATCTGTTCTACAGATACCGTTCCACAGGTCTGGTTCCATTCCGTGGGTCCTGTTTCGGTGGTCCGGTTGCGCCAGCGGTACTATTCGGTATTTAAACGAGACGATTAAGATATCAACAAACTTTTCTTGAGGTATGACGGAAGGTAAAACTTGCTTTGCTGATGGGCTCTGGGGTCTGATTCCCTGGGCAGCCACAGGGTCTTCTGAAAATGCTTTGTTTGTTCATGTTGTTCAGGAAAACTTCTGCCAAAATTGGGACACAAGCCCAATAGAAGTTTTTTTTGCCGTGTGCCCACTCCAGAGGAACAATTTTTTGAGACACTTCATATTGTTTTTCAACAGGGAGGAGAACCCACATTCTTAAGTTTGTTTGCTCCTTGTAAAATATTTTCAATATGCCACAGAAAAGAAAAGATTGATGTGTGAGAAATCAGTACAAAGTGACAGTTGCACAGGGCACAAGGCAGCTGAGTGCTGCAAATGCGCTACAGTGAAAACAAGAGCTCGAAAGAGAACGACTTGTCCATTGCTCAATCAGTTGCTGCAATGTCACGCGGTTCGGTGCCTTCACCTTTTCTGTCAGGACAAAAAGCTCCATCTCTTTTTGTGCAGATGAGCATGATCCGCGAGAATATCATGAGCACTTGGCAGCTGTGGTCCGAGCACTGAAAAAAGGACGATTCCTGCAAAGCACTGCATGCGGCACTGAAACCACCATTCCTCACACAAGAGCATGTACGTGATTGTGTACTCGCACTTTTGAACCCACATCGACTGTGGCTTTCTCAACACACTCAGTGGACGTTCGCTGCTTTGTGCCTGCTTGGCAGGTGGCCGTCTCCCATGCCTCTCTGTATTTGCAAACAGGATAACGAATTCACTTTGCAGCTTCAGGCAAGAGAGCAGTGGGTTAAAGCGAGAGGTGTACCGTGGCAAATACAGGAATACACATGCACGGACGGACAAGGAAGGGAAGAGCGTGGACTGGCTGATGCTGGACAAACCTTGTTTGCGCAAAACAAGTGAATCCTCCGAACCCACTTTTTTCATCTCATCCCGAGAAACACCAGTCGCTTGAATCCTTCTTCTGAAGCCAAGTCACCCACTTTGGTTTGAGTGACCAGAGGATCGAGTTGGTGGTCAAACAAACAAAATTCCCAAGGTTCCTTTCGTGTTTGATGATCGAGTGTTTCATGTTGGACTGTCCACGAAACAACTGTAATTTCGTGACTTAGTACATCAGCTGGTGGAGAAAGGTGTCCTGTGCAGTGAAGACGAATCTTCTTTGACCGAAAAAACTATAAGGAGAAACAGAAAACATTTATCGCAAAAATCAAACTACCAGCACGTGAGTCAAGAGCAGAACCTTGGCTTCTTACATTTTCTTACCAAGAGATGAAGAAGTCTCTGCAGCGGACGGCAGTGGACCGCAAGTGAGACAGGAAAGTTGGCATGAAGGGATAAGATTCTCTCTGGACCACTTCTCGCGACGGTTGTACATTGCACTCTGAAAAAAATCAGTCTCAGAAACCTCTTATTGGAAGCAGTGAGAATTTCGTGCGAATGTTTCTGCAGTGCTCACCATATTCATAAAGAAATTTGAATGACAAATTGTTGTGTGTGCAATGTGAGTGGGAGAAACAACAGAAACGGGGCGTTTTGAACACTCGAACTGCGTGCTTTTGGCGGTGCCGTCTGGGACTGTTTCTCGAACATAAATCAGCGGAGCGCAGTCTTCCTGTCTGTGGGAGCTTGGCGGACTCGGAATTGAGGCGTTGCTGAAACATCTGTATTCCTGAGCGCAAACTCCAAACTGACACCAAACGATCTGAGAGGAATTGATTGGGAATTCACATTCCTGCAAACGAGGCAAGTTCAAACAGCAACTGAAACTTCACTGACATTCTCGAGAATTTCCTTTTTCGTCTCTTGACTTTTCTTCTGGCATGATGATTGAAATATATTTTCAAGCTACATACACACCAGACCCACTCACACAAACCCATCTTGAGTGAGTATCGAGATCCGTAGATTCTTGGTTCTTTCACTCTGAGAACTGAGTGATTATCAACGCACTCTTTGTACAGCAAATAATGCATTCAAGATTGTCCAAAGAAGCAGTATTTTGCAGTCAGTTCCTAATTGACTGAGGAAGAAGGCACGAAGCATCGAACTCCTGTAAATTCTGCGACAGCAGACCGACACAAATTGCGATCAATTTTGAGACCAGGCCCACATGTGGACTCTGTAGGTGCGGAGACATGGTTTAAATCAAAGAGACCTGCTTCCTGACAAGAAGTTCGAGCAGCAGCTCAATGAATTTGATGAGCTTGACAAGCTACAGCCTGGGCTTGTGTCATTTCGCTCAACACAAAACAACACAACACTGCCAACTCATAGAAGCCTTTCATGACGAAACGGTTCGGTGTGATACGACATTCCCATTCTGTTTTCGACTGAAAGATCCATTTACAGGTGCAGAAATGGGATACATTTATGAATTAAATGTTCAAACGTGGCATGAAATATGTTGTTGTCAAGACCCACATTCTCCTTTTGTATGCCTTGCTCTCCGGGTTATAGTGCCGTTGAAATTTCGACGCATGTTTGCTGTCCACCTGTCCGTACAAGCTGTCGTGGAACATGTGGCATTGTCGACTGTGCGGTTGTCGTGGTTCAGGTTGGAGGTCTCACTTCCGTCAAAACCAAAATTTCTGTGGGTTTTGCGTGTTACGCCATGTTCTTTATCTTGTGATGTTTTTTTTTTGTCAATGTGATTCGTTTCGAGGATTGTCCGACTGCGTTTTTCGTGTTAACGGGGAAAGCTTACGAACTTGGTATGTGCAATTGCTAACTTTGCACGCTTGGGGTTGCGAAGTTTCTTTTCATTATATTTTTTGGTCGTTCAAGTTTGTTACTGACGGTGGATTTGAGCTGTCGCATTGTATCCGCCCTGACTTTTTCTGAGGCAGCGGTGAGTCTGGGTGAGGTTCTGTCTGCATCAAAGCTCCTGCACCAGACACACTTTCTGCAATCTGTCAATTCTCACTGCCGCGTGCCATGGCCTCAGCTGTGCTTCTTTATGACAGGTATCTGAGACGAAATTGGGTTTGCATCAGGAGAGAATTCTCAAAGAAGGAGCAAATTACACACTTTCTCATTCGAGATGAAAAAACATAAGTTTGTTGCACGAAAGTTTTCTTGGATGCATGTGCCACCTCAAACGATGGATTGCTTGCTGCAAAGTTTACGTTCAATATGTAAGATTGATTACTGTCCCAGGACCAATGCAGATGCACTGACACCAATGCAGGAGTGACATTTTATGATTTGCTTTGGATACTCAGGGATTTGGGGGATAATAGCTTTTATGGACAAGTGGCCTGTTGTAAATCTCGTACTGATCTAAATTGCGTCTCCATAAAAGCCAATTGGCCAGTGCCACACGCTCGGCTGCGGCTTTTGTGGCTTTTCTGTTTTTCCGTTAAAAGGAAAGCTCAAGGCGGCTTTTCCTGTCAAAAGGATTCGTGCAGATCTGCTCAAGAGAGAATTACCTACGAGGAAGGATCATTCTTGTGGGAGGAATGTTGAGTCTCTTGGCCAGAATTTTTGAACTTGAAGTCACCAGCTTCGCCCAAAAGGGAAGTGGTACCACAGACGTCACGACAAAAGTGCCTGGCCGTGTCCTCAAGCAACAGATAATGAAGGTTTCAAGCATTCTTGCAACGTACAAAGTTTCAAACCAAGTGATTTGGCCAAAGAAGCTTTGAAATTCCATCACGATGCTGCGTCTTGAGTGTCCACCTCAGGACGTAAGTCCGAACAGGCAGTTTCGCAGAATAATTAAGTTTGCTGTAAGTTCTTGAGGGCACGGCGCATTGCATCGGTAGGTTATTGACAGACGCAGGACCCTGAAATAGATAGAGCCTGACGTACTTAACTGATGGATGTCGCTCGTGCCTGCGGGGAACAAAAAGCCGGGAAAGGAAATTTTCAGGTTTTCTCTCCTGCACCAGAGGGAATCACAGAATGCCAATAAGCCACGATACAGTTGTTTGCCTCGGAGCAAAGGAGTATTTGAATTTTGGCAGTGAGGTTGACGACTTTATTGATCAAAGCTGCATGGTCGGAATCCAAATGAAGCAGGAAACTGCCAATTTGTCTGATTGATACGGACTTTCTCCATGAAAGCTTCTTGCTTGGTTTTTCTCCTCGTTGATGCGGAATATGTTTACTCTCAGTCATCAAGAAATTTGCGGTTCATAGATTTTGGGTCTGTGGGCAAGAAAGCTCTCCTTTGCAGTCATTATGTGGTCTGGCTGCTGCCAGGCTCCATTGCAAGTCCTCCAGAATGAGCACCAGCAGAAAACTGTTCGGGCGAATGAGATAGACCGGCAAAAAAATAACTGTCGTAACAACGAGGACAATGAACACCGTGCCACTGTACGTATACCATGAAGAATACATAACAAGAAAAGAAATTCCAGTTGATTTTCACAAGCGTTGAGAGCTTCAAAAAGGAACATGTGGATTTTCGATTGATTCGAGATGAAATATTGATTCTTGTGGAACTCTACCTGTTATTGTGTGAGCTGTCGATTGCGACAATCGAGACCCTTCAGGCCACAACCACCAATGTCAAATCATCATCAAGGAACACACCTGTGGTGCCCTGATCTTGCTCAAAAAGAATACACTTGCAAACCAACACAGTTGGCAGGAGTGCTTTGCACATACACAGCTGGTTATTTATTGCTTTTGTTGCGTTGGTATGATGAAATGTACACCGCATAAAACTCCTTTTAGTTCGACTAATTGAACAATAAAATCCATCATGCAAAAACAAATTCAGGACCGAGCAACAGAACGGTTAGATTGATTGCCGCCTTCCCCCTCGGTCAAAATTCCCTCTCAAGGTTTGCATACAATTTTGCTTTCTGGAACACTCAAACAATTGAAGTTTATCCCCAGTTCATGTTTGAGAGAGAAGCCACCAGGGAGACACGCGAGTGCTTTCAACTTTTGAGAGGGGCGAAGCTGCTTGCAATGATTCTTGTGGATTCTAACTGAGCATTGGCGACACGAATGCGTAGTTTCGGAGCTCACCCTTGATGTGAATACAGGACTGTAATTTTGCACCCAAATTTGTTTGAGTAAAAAGCCTGCAGTCATTTCATTTCGAGGCTTCCATTAACGAGCAGCCATTCATTAGCTTCATGTAGCAAAGCGTTTCTGCTGGTCAGCAAAATTGCTGTCTGCATGCAACCCACGTTGATATGGATGTGGAATCTTAGGCGCAGAGCCCTTTGAAATAGCAGGTTTCACCCAGGTTGCTGTGACATGGTCAGAAAGGCATTTCTATTACTCCCGGAAAATATGTGCAAATTGCTCAGAATCCCCACAACACGCAAAAGGATGTTTTTTTCCATCCACATTACCATATAAATGTGTACATACATTGATCTGCAGGAATTTGTTGGGTGTGGAAGTCTGCGCAAATCATTAAAGCCACAGAGAATTCACCACGGACAAGTGAAGCGAATTGCTCAAATCTGCAACTGAAGGCAAACATACGGACCAACCAAAATGGTATGAGAGCAATGCCAGACAATGTACGAGTGAAGTGTTTGAGGGGTGTCCTGGTTTCATTGGGGTCTGAGTGGCAATCCACGTCCACTCCAGTGATTTTATGGAACCTGACTTTGAGAAGAAAGACGTTTGGGCTGGTCGTAATCTGCTTCTCTTGTTGATTTGGTTTGATGCATTTGTCAACAGCACATATGCCAGAGTGATAATTACAACCGGAGATCAAAAGTTGAGGGACTGATGACAATGTCGAGTCGCTTCCTTGATGAATGTCGCTGTGTGCCTGAGGCAAAGGCAAGAACCAGAAGCTTTGAGGCTCTGCAGCGGTGGAACGATTTGCTGCTTCCTTTTCGGATGCCACGAAGATCTATGAACTCGCTGTGAAATTCTGTCCGCACATGTGGTCCAGACAACTGGAGGATAATTCCTGATTGGCCAGTTATCGTAAATTACGCTTCCACCTTCCAGATCAATTTACGACGCAATTTGTGACTCCTAAAAAGCAGGGAAACAGCGATTCTGTTAGTCAACTGGGAACTGAGTTTTGTAAGTAATTTGAAGAAAAATCCATTTGGTTTGCGTGAGTGGACTGTGCAACGAGGCTGCATGGTCCAGGTATAATTCTGAAGATAAAACTATGCATTTACATGCAAGGAAAGTGGATTAAATGAGAGTCTTATTGACTCAAATTGTGGCCACGCTATTGTCCTAGGGCCATACATCACATGTGGCGCAATTGATCAGGAATTTGTGAACACGCACGTGTATCCATGTTCGTTGCCTGACGATCAACAAGCGCATCCGCGGAACCAACTGGTGTGCATGCTGGCTGCATTGCATGCATGAGGCTACAGCAGAACTTCACTGCATGGACTGCATGGACTGCACGAAGCTTCGAGGCTTTGGAAAGGTCAAGTCCCCAAGAGAAAAAGACAAGGACTGCGATTGTATGCTCCGGAATTTTGGCCACAAAAACTTTTTGTTCAGGTGACAAACGAGAAATACGCGCGAAGACTGACAGGCCAGGGGACACGGCAACACTCACTCACTCACACACACACACGCACTCACAACACAGAAAGAAAGAAAGAAAGAAAGAAAGAAAGAAAGAAAGAAAGAAAGAAAACAGGAGACATGTTGGCTGCTTCACGAGAACAAACACGATGTTTCAGAGATCTTTTGCCCTGGGGAACATTCACGTCATCACTTTCTTCCATTGCAGGTTGTATCCTTGGAACCATGTAACAGATCGGCACAGCCTTGTTTCAGAGCATTTCCCCTCGAAGAAACATCCATCAGAGACAAGTATTGAGCCCTGACTGTGAACACCCCTCATTTAGAAACGATTCTTCTTTTGATCTTTGCAGACGACAGTCTACTATGAGACAGACTCGAAATGGATCGAATTGCCATGGCAGCACATTAACACCATCGTGACCTTGGATGGATTCCACAGTAACCTGCTCATGTGTCACGCCCATTCGCTTGGAAGCCAGTACGGTGCATTGGGTGAGTTCATTGCATCTGTCTCACTGCACTTCCTGCACATCTGAAAGGTCTGATGGAAAAAAATTGCAGACTGCATGGCTGACATCCGCCCACCTGTTCAAGCAGAATGATCGAGGGCTGCTACTTGTGAGGCATCACATTCCGGTGCAGACTTTTTCGGAAGTGTTCGGTTTCTCTCGGTCCTTGTGGAAAAGAGTAGAAACAGCCCCACCCTGAGCTGATGCTCACATTCCTGCAGAATCGCATGTTGAACGCGCAAATTTATTGAACAGTTTATCCGTTTCAACGCCCCGAAGGTTTTGAAGACGAAAATGAGCAGTGGGTCTCTGTGTGAGGGACTTTTTGAGAGTAGAAAGATCGCACGGAAGGCTTTGTCTCTATAATCCAGCGGCTCCCGGTGCTGTCGCCAAGGATCAAAGCGCGATCACTCGGGGCGTTGCTGTGACCTGCTTCCTTCCGCAGGAAAGCAGCCAGATGGAACCAGATGCGCTGCAGACAAATAAATTCTTTCACGTGCATCGGATATGCACAGCGGACTTACGCTTTCGTCTGCCAATACACACATACACACACACAAACACACACATACGCACACACACGGAGCTCAGCTCTAATCCTCGACATTCCAGACAGGCTGGACTCAAACAGTGTTTGAGATCCTAATTTGTTTTTCTTTCAAAGTCCTTGGTCAGCAAGTGTCATTGACTTGGCGGAAATTGTGACAAACAGAAGCTGTTGTGAGATCAGCGGCGAAAACCTCTTCAGCATTCCATCCCATCTTTCCACCTTTGCTCGTCTGCAGTGTCTGCGCTCAACTTCGCGCGGATGAAGGAGGAAGTCGAAGTCACGACGTGGCTCGACAGCTACGCGTCGCGCCTCGCAGACCAGCACCGCGACGCCGTGCACTTCGACCTCGACCGCATTTTCGACGAGCCGAAAGTGGAGGACGTCAACGCGAGGCTCGACTTCCTCCGGGACATCACCGCCAGTCTGCGCAGACACATTCCTCATGTGCAGGTCGGACAGATTCATCAAACAGATTCGGGATGGGTTGGTGTTGTTTCGCGGGCGCTGCCCTTGAGTGTGCAGTTTACTTTTCAATTCCAAACATTCAGATCCGCAAGAGTGCGTTTGTTGCATTTTGTTCAGATTTCATGAGAAACCGCTTCAACCATCGAAACAGGTGTGCAGGAAATTATTGTTGTGTTGTGTAATCGAATCGTCGTTCCTCGAACCTTCGTCACTCGGTTCGACTATACATGTTCTTTCCCACTCTCCTCTGAAGCTGCACCTGTAGCACAGCTTCAGACCCCGGTTATAAAACCACCTGTGATACTGTTTTCTGGGCTTCTTACCCAAGGGGCTCA